>OBKG01000043.1_pt1 | contig 135680 bp, 132 predicted proteins | sample 1519741 | NCBI WGS metagenome assembly OBKG01 (sample SAMN00265072, study PRJEB22529) | human gut metagenome
GATAATGAATTCTTATGGGAACTTATTTTACATGATTTATAATGCGTTTTCCCTGCGGTAAGAAAACAGAGGTATGTAAGGGAGATAAGATAAGGATGTAGGTAAGAGATGCTAAGAAGATAGGTAAGCGTCTCGGCGATGTCGTCTTTTCTGAGAAGCTGGGGGGAATGGATGGATAAATAATGATGGAATCTGAGTTGAATGCCAATATATAAATAGGTATACCTTACCGCAATTGTTAAAAAAGAAGATAAACTAAAGCATTTAGTTTACTTTAACTATGAAAATTAGTTTATGAACTAAAACTTCTCGTTATTTGCAGCAAACAATGTTGTAAATATGAAAGGATTAACAGTAAAAGAAGAGGAATTGATGGGGTATTTCTGGGAGAAAGGCCCTTTGTTTGTGAAAGAAATGTTGGCTTTCTATGAGGAACCAAAGCCTCATTTCAATACGTTATCTACGATTGTTCGCGGGCTTGAAGATAAGGGATTTCTGGCTCATCATACTTTTGGGAATACTTATCAGTACTATCCCGTTGTCAGCGAAGAAGATTTTCGTAAAGGGACATTGCGGAATGTAATCAGCAAGTATTTCAATAATTCATATTTGAGCGCTGTTTCGTCTCTGGTCAAAGAGGAGGATATTTCTTTGGATGACTTGAAAAGGCTTATAAACGAGGTGGAACAAGCTCATCAGAAATAATAAAGAATAACACGATCTAATACAAAACAATACTATGCACATTTTCTTCCTCATATATATGTTGAAAACAGCGCTTTGTCTGTCTGTTTTTTATTTATTCTACCGCTTGTGGCTAAGCAAGGAGACATTTCATCGATTCAACCGGATGGTGTTGATCGGACTTATATTGGTTGCATTTGTCATTCCTTCGCTAAAAGTTTCACAGAACTTCCATTTACCACAGATTGAACAAGTGTTTGACCACCTGAATAATCCGGAAGAAGAAATAAAACAGCAACTGAATCCGCAGGAAACGGAACAAGTCACAACAAATACGGTACAGACACAATTGGAAAAAGAAAAGTCTGACTTCACAATTTTGACCCCAGTCAATTTAGAATTGTTGTATTTGGGTGGAGCATTGCTGGTATTGTTGCGTTATATATTTTCTATAGCATGTATATACCGTTTGATTCGTAACAGTGAGAAGAAGTGTTGGAAAGGAAAAATCAGATTGGTGGTCCATCAGCAAAATGTGGCACCGTTTAGTTGGAGACACTATATTGTGCTATCCCGGCAGGACTTGGAGGAGTATGGCGAAGAAATTATAGCTCATGAGTATGCGCATATCATGCACAAACATTTCCGGGACCTATTATTGGCGGAGATTTGCCTTTTGTTCCAGTGGTTTAATCCTGCAATGTGGCTGTTCAGAAAAGAATTGAAAGCCATACATGAGTTTGAAGCAGATGAATCAGTTCTGAAAACAGAGATTGATGCGAAGAAATATCAGCTTTTATTGATTCAAAAAACAGTTGGAACAAGGTTATATTCTATGGTCAATAGCTTTGATCACAGTTCACTTAAAAAACGTATTACTATGATGTTGAAGAAAAAATCAAATCCTTGGAAGTTATCAAAATACTTGATAGTATTTCCGTTGGCAGCTATTGCAGCTATTCTTTTTGCCCGTCCGAATCTTCTGAATATGAATAATCAGGAGGGAAATGCATTCATACAGGATACACTGGATGTGAGACATTTCGAAGAGATTCTGGTTTCTAAGAGTTATGCAGAATCGGACACTGTACAAATTATAGAAATCGATACTCTAAAAATGCATATCCCTGTAGGATATGCAGGATGGTCAATTTCGGAATCAAGTTCTGATGATAATGTCATCAGTTATCGGAAAGGTGTTTACCAAAAGGAAAATGGAATACTGCGTTTATCTTCGACTACTCCGTGGACAGAAAATGACTTGGCGGATTTTGTTCATCGGGTAAAAAAAGGAATGCTTAAATCATTGAATGAACTCTATGGAGTTAAAAAGCAGCAGAACGCTCATCCTGCACTTGCTCATGAAGTGAAGACCTCTCATACTGTGAAGTGCATTTATTATGTGAAGGATTTCTTTAAGATTTATTGTACGGATGGAGGGGGAACCGGGCATGATGGACAGCTTATTCTTTTGGATGGAAAAGAAATTTCTTACCAGCAGTTGAAGAGCTTATCTCCGGATGATCTCCTGCATGATGTATGGGAAATTTTGCCGGAGTCGACGAATCTGGAATCTAAGTTTGGTAGTAAAGCCAAGAAAGGCATTTGGGTGTTGGCATCTAAAAAGAATCCTTCCTATTTGGAGGAGTTTGAGAAGAAATTGGCAGAGAACTAACTGGAATTAATCTATATATGGGATTCTTTTTCGTCTATATACTAAAATCGGGGGTGTGCCTGTCATTGTTTTATTTGTTTTACAGGCTGCTGTTGAGTAAAGAAACGTTCTACCGTTTTAACCGGATTGCGTTGTTGGGCATTCTCGTGTTTTCTTTGTTGCTTCCGCTGATTGAAGTGACCAAGGCGCCGCAGAATGAAATAAATCAGGCAGTATTGACAATTGAACAACTACTTGTTATGGCAGAGAATCATCAGCAAACCCAGGTGACAGCAGTAGTGGAAGGAGATGATTTGGTAGATACGTGGAGAAGCCCAGTGCATTGGATAGAAATAGTTCTTCTATTTTATATAGCGGGCATATTTTTCCTTGTTTGCCGGAATGTCTATTCTTTATTCCGTCTTGTTCGGTTAATGAATACGGCGCAACGGAGACAGATAGATAAACATACTGTTTTGTTGGTTCATGACCGGAAAGTGGCGCCCTTCAGTTGGATGAAGTTTGTTGTGATTTCACGAACTGATTTGGAGGAGAACGGACGTGAAATACTGATTCACGAATGTGCGCATATCAGAAAGCACCATTCTTGGGACTTGCTTATAGCAGATATCTGTATATTCTTTCAGTGGTTTAATCCTGGAGCGTGGTTATTGAAACAGGAATTGCAGAATATCCATGAATACGAAGCCGACGAAGCGGTCATTAATGGGGGTATAAACGCTAGAGATTATCAGTTATTATTAATAAAAAAAGCCGTTGGCACAAGGCTCTACTCTATGGCCAACAGCTTTAATCACAGTAAACTTAAAAAACGTATCACTATGATGTTAAAAGAAAAATCAAATCCTTGGGCGCGTTTGAAATACTTATATGTACTTCCGTTGGCAGCTATTGCAGTAACCGCTTTTGCCCGTCCCGAAATCTCTGAAAAGGCTGACGAGATTTCTGCCGTCAAAGTTAATGATTTGGCTGCAATTGTAGAAGCAAAAGTGGAAGAAATCACCAAAGATGTGCTGAAAGACTCCCTGAAAGCTAAGCCCTATGTAGTGCCTGAGAAATCAAAAATGTATGGAGGACGTTGGGTTTCTAAGGATTCATCGACTGTATATTCAGCAGATTCAGTTGTAATATTCAATGATTCCGTTGCTTCCAAGCGAAGTTCGGTTGTTTTATATGGTGGCCGTTTTGAACGGATATCGGAATCAAATAAGCCTCTTATATTGGTAGATGGTAAGGAAGTATCTAAAGATACATTGTATTCGATAATGAATGATGAAGCCAACCCGAATCGAATAAAGACTGTGTCTATATTACGTAGCGATGCGGCTCTTTCTATCTATGGCGAGAAAGGAAAACATGGTGTTTATGATATTGAATTACTGCCGAATGCGGATAACCACTTTCGAATTACTAAAACTCAGGCTAAATTTAAGACTAAAACTGGATCATTTCCTAAACTGAACTCTGTCCCTGGCATTGGCGGACTTCCCATTCGTGGTGTATATGATGGTGAGGAACCACTAGTAGTGATTGACGGTAAAGAAGTTTTGGAACCTAATGCTTTGTCTAAGATTTCTCCGGATCGTATAAAAAGCTTTTCTGTCTTGAAATCAGAGGCTGCTTTGGAGGCTTATGGTGAGAAGGCGAAGAATGGAGTGATTTTGATAGACTTGCTTTCTGAGGAGGAATATGAAGACATTAAAAAGAATCCGCAACGTCCCTATAACAATGCTTGGGAGATGGCAATGAATATCCACGATAATAAAGTTGTTCCTACAGGAAAGGTATTATTCTTTATTGATGGTAAGGAAGCCTCGGAAGAAGAATTGAAAAATATTCCGGCAAATGAAGTGCGTGGAGTATCACGTATTGATAATAGCGGGGAGGGTGAAACTACGATCCGTGTTGAAACGGAAAGAAATTCGGATAAGTGGGTATTAGCTTCGGGTATTGTAATGGATAAGGAAAAAAAGCCTATAGAAGGGATCACTATTACTATGTATGGAACTTCATCGTCTACAAAGACTGATGCAACTGGACACTTTGAGTTGAAAACTCCTAAAGACGCCTCTCTCCAGATTTCTCGGGGTGAGAAGGTTCTTTTCAGGACAAAAGCTGCAAAAGATATAAAAATCGTATTGGATAATTAATTAAGGAATCAATATACTTATAAAACGGCCATTCAGCGTCCTTATTATTTATACTAATCCGGGTTAAAACTATATTTGTCTCCTTTAAATATCAATGATTATGGGAATCTTTCTTATCTATATTTTGAAATCGGCGGTTTGTCTGTCTTTATTTTATCTGTTTTACAGATTGTTGTTAAGTAAGGAAACATTCCATCGGTTCAACAGGATAGCCTTATTGGGGATATTATTTTTATCTCTGCTGATTCCTTTTATAGAGGTGACTACTGCTCATCAGACCGAATTGAGTCAGACCGTGCTGACAGTTGAGCAACTATTGATGATGGCGGAAGCTATGGATCCCGCGGAGATGTCGGTTGCACAGCCGGAGGAACTTTCCATTTCCTGGGTACAAGTTCTGTTGCTGTTTTATCTGGTTGGTATTATATTCTTTGCATGCCGTAATCTTTACTCTTTATCCCGTTTACTATTACTGATTAAATCGGGTAAACGGGAAAGGCTTGAAGGAGGAGTCAGACTGATTGTTCTGGAACGGGAGGTCGCTCCTTTCAGTTGGATGAGATATATCGTTATTTCCCGGAAAGATTTGGAAGAGGATGGACGCGAGATTCTGATTCATGAAATGGCACATATTCAGAATCGTCATTCCATCGATTTGTTGGTAGCTGATATCTGTATCTTTTTTCAATGGTTCAACCCCGGTATATGGCTGCTGAAACAGGAATTACAGAATATTCATGAATATGAAGCTGATGAAACAGTTATTAATGAAGGTATTGATGCGAAAGATTATCAGTTATTATTAATAAAAAAAGCCGTTGGCACAAGGCTCTACTCTATGGCCAACAGCTTTAATCACAGTAAACTTAAAAAACGTATCACTATGATGTTAAAAGAAAAATCAAATCCTTGGGCGCGTTTGAAATACTTATATGTACTTCCGTTGGCAGCTATTGCAGTAACCGCTTTTGCCCGTCCCGAAATCTCTGAAAAGGCTGACGAGATTTCTGCCGTCAAAGTTAATGATTTGGCTGCAATTGTAGAAGCAAAAGTGGAAGAAATCACCAAAGATGTGTCGAATATTACTTCTGGAGATTCACTGAAAAAGTTGGTAGTCACGGGTGATTCAATATTGAAGGAGAAGGGAACAATATCTATTTATGGAGAAAAAGGAAAGAATGGGGTGTTGGCTACTAAACTACTGCCGGATGAAGATAATCATTTTAAAATAACCAAAACTCAAGCAAAAATAAAGCCGGGAATGAATACATCTGTAGATAAATCGAAACTTATGGGTACCCATATTGGGGGGATATCTACGGTGGATTTGCGAGATAAAGATGTATTGGTGATCATTGATGGTAAAGAATCTTCTCGTACTGTGGTAGATGCTTTAGATCCAAGTCGTATTGAAAGTATTTCTATATTAGATGGAAAAGAGGCTACAGATATTTATGGAGATAAAGCGAAAAACGGGGCTATGGTTATTCAGTTACATTCAACCGCAGAACAAATATTGCAGAATAAGTACAAGATTGATGCTATTTCAAAAACGAGATTAGATGCTCTCAATCGTGGAAGTAAGAATTGGGGTGTAACGTTTCATTCAGTAAGTGGTAAGAAGCCGTTAGTTTATATAGATGGCAAAGAAGCCGTTGGCGAAGAAGCTTTATCCAGTGTCTCTCCGGAACGTATTAAAAGTATATCTGTAATGAAAGACAAAGCAGCTGTAGAGGTTTATGGAGAGAGGGGGAAAGATGGAGTAGTTTTAGTTGATTTGTTGACGGAAGAAGAATATCAGAATAAACAAAAATTTCCAAAACCTGCAAAGGTAAGGACTGAGAGCGAATCACCTAAAAAATCACACTTTTATATGGGGGGATCTCATGATGAGGAATGGCATGTTGCTCAAGCTAAAAAAAAGCCTTTGGTTATTATTGACGGTAAAGAAGCATTGGAAGAAGATGCTATTTCCAAACTTGCTCCTGATCGTATTAAAAACTTTACTATATTGAAAGATAAATCAGCTACGGATATTTATGGGGAAAGAGGGAAAAATGGAGTGCTGATTATCACTTTGTTTACAGATGCGGAATATGAGTTTAATAAAGCTAATCCGAAAAAGCCTTATGCAGATGCTTTGGAATTGGCAGAAAGCATGGTAAAAGATGTAGAAGGAGAAATTATTTATTGTATAGACGATGAAAAGATTAAGAAGTCTAAATTGAAAGGTATGTCTACCAAAAATATAAGATCGGTGTCTGTAAATGAAATGGATGGAACAAAGATTGTAAGATTGGAAACCGATAAATATCGTTCTGATTGGATTTCTGTAACTGGAGTTGTGACTGATGAAGAAGGAAAAACGATTGCGGCTACTGTGTTAGTAAAAGGAACAAATGATTATACTGTAGCTGACGCAGATGGTCGTTTTAATTTGAAAGCGCCTAAAAATGGGATACTTCGGATTGCTGATGTCAATAAGTCTGTTGCTGAAGTGAAAGTAAAACCTATGCTTAAAGTAGTTTTGAAAGATAAATGAGAGGATACATTATTTGATTAAAAATGAGCAGTTATATCCTGTTGAAATAAAAATATGGAATAAAAGCGATATACACTATTATTAACTATTTGTTGAACTTAAAATTTTATTATTATGAAAAAACAATTTTGTAAGATTTTACTAGCTGTTTCATTTCTTTTTCTTGTACCTGCACTTTGTATGAGTCAAAACTTAAAAGGAATCTGGAAACTTGTTCAGAGTGAAGGCTCTTCGCAAGTGGTCAGATATAAGGTACTTGATAAAGATGGCAATTATTTCAATGTGGATGCGTATATCAAAGATGCTGTAGACGTGAGTTCAGGCAGCCGCAGTTCGGACGATGTATTTTGCCCGTACAAAATTACCCGTTCGGGGGAGTACAGCATCATTGCAAAAGGCCTTTACTGCGAGAAACTGCGTAATGAACATGGCAGATCGGCAAATGCTATCGTTCCTATATCTTACCGGATTGACGGAAAGAAAATGACGCTTCTGTTCCGGTTGGGCAATAATGTCTATCGGGAAGTTTATCAGAAGGTATCCAAACTGGGTAAATGAGTCAGATTTTGTAGACGGAGGTACTCAAGTATCTCCGTTTCTTGTTCCGGATGGAACCAGCGTATTTCTTCATCCCTTTTGAACCATGTCATCTGTTTGCGTGAATAAATGCGTGAATTTTGCTTGATCTTTTCGATAGCGAAAGGGAGTTCCCATTCTCCGTCCAGATATTTGAACAGTTCTTTGTAACCTACGGTATTAAGAGAGTTTAGATGCCGGTAGGAGAGTACGGAACGTACTTCGTCCAGTAATCCTTCCTCCATCATTTGGTCTACACGACGATTAATGCGGTCATACAGTTCTTCTCTGTCACGGGTTAATCCGATCTTAAGAATGCGGAAAGGGCGTTCCTTTTTCTGTTGGGTGCGGAAAGATGTATATGTCTTTCCGGTCATGTAACAGATTTCCAATGCATGAATCACCCGTTTTGGGTTTTTCAGGTCTACGATGCGATAGTAGTCCGGATCTAATAAACGGAGCTCTGCACAAAGTTGCTCCAATCCTTCTTCCTCATACTTTTGCAGCATCACCTGACGTGTTTCAGCATCAACGGTAGGGATGTCGTCAATCCCCTTGCAGATGGCATCTACATACATCATTGATCCACCAGTAAGTACTACTACCTCATGTTCTGTGAATAATTGATGGAGGATTTCCATCGCTTCCTGCTCATATTGAGCGGCGCTGTAATAATCGGTAAGATGAAGAGTGCCTACCAGATAGTGAGGCACACGTTTTAATTGATCCGGGGTAGGAGCCGCCGTTCCTATTTTTAATTCAGCATAAAGTTGTCTCGAATCAGCGGAGACAATGCTGGTGTGAAAGTTCTCCGCCAGTCGCAGGCTTAATTCTGTTTTTCCTACTCCTGTAGGTCCGATTAAAACAATGAGAGTGGGCATGGATTTTAAAGTATTAAGTATTAGGTGTTAAGTATTAAAGTGTCGGGGATAAAAATATTAGGTATTAACTGCTTGTCACTGCATAGCAATTAATACCTAATACTTGATACTTAATACTTAAAACTTCTCTTCTTCATAAGAGCCACCCGCGTTACCACCTATGTCGAAGCCTTCCTGATCAAAATCTTCCATATCAAAGTCCTGATCACCATAGAAATTTTCGTCCAGGTCGAGTGAACCGCTTGCAGCAGCCATTTCTTCAAAATCTACAGTTTGTGGCGGAGCATCACCCGATTTCTTGGTACATTTGGCACCATTCATATCTTTTCCGGTGATGATTTCAGACAATTCGATGAAGAAGCAACGCTCTGTCATGTAGTCGAATACATACAACAATTTTTGCTTTTCATCTTCTACCAGTTCGCTGATAGTAGTCTCTTTCATTACCCAACTATCCATTTCCGGATTGTCGTCCATTTCTTCCAAAGTGACTTCTTTTTCTTTTTCCCAATCATCATCACAGATAAAGAAGGAGGTCATCTGGTCGTTTGTGTACCCTACTGATTTCAGTATTGCTTCATGGAAGTCAAGAAATGTAGCTTCCGGATCAATTTGTATTTCTCTGACAAAATCGTCAACTTCATCAGATATGATAGTAAATCTGTATATCATAATATGACTATTTTGAACTGTTTATTTAATAATACCACGTTCTGAATTACGGATGAAATTGATGATGTAGTCAATCTCCGGACTCTTCTCAACTTCATCTTCAATTTTCTTCAATGCATCTGTCGTATTCAAGCCGCTTTGGTAAATGATACGGTAAGCGTTATGAATACTTTCGATCACTTCATTGGCAAAACCACGGCGACGAAGGCCGATAATGTTGATACCGCTGAAAGCTATGGGCTCACGTCCTGCAATGATATAAGGAGGGATATCTTTACTGAAGCGGCATCCGCCCTGAATCATTACATGGCTGCCTACATGGCAGAACTGATGCATCAATACATTGGCACTGATAATAGCATTGTCGTCAATAACGATTTCACCTGCCATCTTGGTAGAGTTGCCGATGATACATCCGTTACCGATCAGTGCATCGTGTGCTACATGCACCCCTTCCATTAATAAGTTGTTGCTTCCTACAATGGTACGCCCTTTAGCTGCCGTACCACGGTTGACTGTAACATTCTCACGAATCAGATTATTGTCTCCGATCTCAGCAGTTGATTCTTCTCCACGAAACTTGAGGTCCTGTGGAACTGCTCCGATAACAGCACCCGGAAAGATCGTATTTCCATTACCAATGCGTGAACCATACAAGATGTTCACATTAGCCATAATCTTGTTGTTATCGCCAATAACTACGTTTTTATCAATAAATACAAAAGGCGCAATTTCTACATTTTCTCCGATTTTAGCTTCGGGATGAATATACGCTAGAGGACTTACCATGTTTTTGGTTTTATTTATTTTTTACTATTTGTGCCATGAATTCTGCTTCGCAAACGACTTTTTCGCCAACGAATGCATAACCTTTCATTGTGGAGATGCCACGACGGATCGGGGCTAATAATTCTACACGGAAAAGCAGTGTATCTCCCGGTACTACTTTCTGGCGGAACTTTACGCCATCTATCTTCATGAAATAGGTAGAATAACGTTCCGGTTCGTCAACAGAATTAAGAACGAGCAAACCGCCTACCTGAGCCATTGCTTCTATTTGAAGTACGCCCGGCATCACTGGTTCCTGTGGGAAATGTCCCTGGAAGAAAGGTTCGTTTGCTGTGATATTTTTGATACCTACGATATAGCTGGCACCCATCTCAATTACCTTGTCTACCAATTGGAAAGGATAACGGTGTGGTAATAGCTCACGGATACGATTTACGTCCATCACCGGTTCGCGGTTACAGTCGTATGTCGGTGCCTGTATTTCATGCAGGCGAATTTCTTTCCGCATCTGACGCGCAAACTTATTGTTGATGGTGTGACCGGGGCGGGTAGCAATGATGCGACCTTTAATCGGTTTACCAATCAATGCAAGATCACCGATAACGTCCAGCAGTTTGTGACGGGCACACTCATTCGGCCAAACCAGTGGTTTGTGATTGATGTACCCCAACTGATCCGCATCCATGTGAGGAACACCCATTACATCAGCCAGTTTGTCATAGCTTTCCTGTGACATTTTGCGTTCGTAAATAACGATTGCGTTGTCGAGGTCACCACCTTTGATGAGGCCGGCGGAGAGAAGCGGCTCTATTTCACGAACAAAGACGAAAGTACGGCTGGCAGCCACTTCGTCTTTGAAATTGTGCATATCTTCAAGTGTTGCAAACTGATTCGGGATAATGGTTGAATCGTAGGAAACGAGTACATTCAGACTAAAATTCTCGTCCGGTAGCACGATGATAGAAGAACCAGTTGATTCGTCCCGGAATTCAATTTTAGATTTGATGATATAAAAATCCTTGACAGCACTTTGTTCTTCTGTTCCTACACGTTCTATTTCTTGTACATAATATTGTGCACTACCGTCCAAAATCGGAAATTCCGGACCATTAACCTGGATAAGGCAGTTATCAATGCCCAATGCATAAAGGGCTGCCATACCATGCTCTACGGTACTTACTTTGACTCCATTCTTTGACAATACTGTGCCACGGGTTGTTTCCGTCACATTGTCGGCTACTGCATCGATAGTTGGTTGTCCTTCCAGGTCAATACGCTGGATTTTATATCCATGATTGTCCGGGGCAGGATTAAAAGTTACAGTGAGATCAAGTCCAGTGTGAAGACCTTTCCCGCTCAGTGAAAAGCTATCTTTCAGCGTTTTTTGTTTCAGCATTGGTTACTTATTTACTTATTTAATAGTTGTTTTAATTCTTCTACTTCTTTACGCAGATTGCGTATTTCTTTTTGCATATCCGGCAAATTCTTAGTCACAACAGCAGCCTTGAAGTAAGCTTTCGGTTCCATAGGAGGAGTCCCGATCAGTACGCTGTCTGCTTTGATGCTGCTTGGTATACCTGATTGTGCTCCCAGATTTACCCGGTCGCCGATTGTGATATGTCCGGCAATACCTACCTGACCGCCAAACATACACCATTCTCCGATTTTGGCAGAGCCTGCTATGCCGACTTGAGCCGCCATAACTGTGTGTGAGCCAATTTCATCGTTGTGCGCAATCTGCACAAGATTATCTATTTTAGCGCCACTATGTATGATGGTAGCTCCCATTGTAGCACGGTCTACACAGGTATTGGCACCTATATCTACTTTGTCTTCCAAGATCACAATTCCGATTTGTGGAATCTTATCGTATCCGTTCGGAGTGGGAGCAAAACCGAATCCATCGGCTCCGATCACTGCACCTGAGTGAAGGATACATTCATTACCGACACGGCAGTCATGATAAACATTTACATTTGAGTAAAGAAGACAACCGTTGCCTATCTTCACACCGTCTCCAACGAAAGTATGCGGGTAAATTTGAGTATTATCTCCGATAACGGCGTTTTCGCCGATATAGGCAAAGGCACCGATGTATACGTTCTCGCCAATTTTGGCGCTGGGGGCAATATAAGCCAGTGAATCGATACCTTGCTTCTTTGGTTTACTCATTTCATAGAGGTTAAGCAGCTTCGCCAGGCTTTCATAAGCATTGTCTACTTTTATCAGAGTAGCTTGAATCTCATGTTCAGGGACAAAATCTTTATTAACTAATACAATGCTTGATTGTGTCTCGTAGATATAAGGCGTATATTTAGGGTTCGACAGGAAAGAAATAGCTCCGGGCATTCCCTCTTCTATTTTAGCGAATGTGTGTACCGTTGCGTTTTCATCTCCAATGATTTCCCCTTGGATAAATGCTGCAATTTGCTTAGCCGAGAACTCCATGTCTTTATTTTAAATTAAATTAGTTCACAAATAACGGATTTTTTTTTCAGATTTCCGTGTTATTGAATGAATATTTTATACTTATCTATGCAATCGCTGGTAGCAGAGATAGTATTTCTTTACCTTTTTGGACAATAATGAGATGTTCAGCATGTCCGATGCTTCGGCAATATTTTTGATAGTGCCGTCTTTGTAGATAATATCAATACTGTCATCTGCCGGGTCGTACATATTCTTTTCGATGCTGGGGGTAGAGACAAAATAGTTCGCTTCGGAAAGGGTTATGCCTAGTTGCTGGCTGATTTGCAAAGTTAACTCTTTTATTCTGTCCTCACCAATAGGTTCGGCAGAATTTTCCACTTTAAAGATATTTCGGTTAATCATGCCCAGACTAAGTGTGGAAAGAACTTTATCCGGATGGTTGCTCCATACTTTCAAGGCAGTCCAGATATCATTGTCATCCAATTGGATGAAATTTTCCAGACAATCGGGATTGTTATGGAACTCCGTATGATTAATGTCATTATATAGAAAGAAATGTAAGGCCGGCGAAGCAAACAGTTCTACTCCCTGTGATGCCAGTTCTTTGGCACGAAGCAACGTGCTGATAAGCATTCGTTCATAGGCTACCGATGTCTTGTGCAGATATACCTGCCAATACATCAGGCGACGTGCTGTCAGGAAATTTTCGATAGAGTAGATACCTTTGGATTCAATTACGAGACGGTCGTCGGCCACATCAAGCATCTTGATGATGCGGGCAGAACCGATATTCCCTTCTGTAACACCGGTATAGAAACTGTCACGACGAAGATAATCGAGGCGGTCCATATCCAACTGACCACTGACGAGCTGATGCAGGAATCGTTTCGGATATTCGTCCTTAAAGATCTGTATGGCAAGACTAAGTTGCCCGTTCATCTCTTTATTCATTCGTTCCATCAGCATAAGGGAGATTTCTTCGTGAGAAACTCCTTGTACAATCGTATCTTCAAGCACATGCGAAAAAGGACCATGTCCGATGTCATGCAGTAAGATAGCCGCTTGTACGGCTTCAGCTTCGCTGTCAAATATAAAGTTACCTTTGGAGGTCAGTTGGGTGATAGCTTCGCTCATTAGGTAGAACGCACCTAGTGAGTGCTGGAAACGGGTATGTTGCGCGCCGGGGTATACTACTGACGAGAGTCCTACTTGCTTGATGCGGGTAAGACGCTGCAAAAGGGGATGCTGTACAATATCGTACAGTAACCCCTTTGGGATATTAATGAATCCGAATACCGGATCGTTGATTATCTTTCTTTCGTAAGGCATTCCTTCTCTTTAAAGAATCGCTTTCAGTTGCTCTGCCATTTGCGCCTGTACTTCTTGGGCGGCAAGCCTTGCAGCTTCGGCAAACTTTTCTGTTTTATCGACGTAGATGATTCCACGGGAAGAGTTAACAATTAAGCCACAGGTACTGTTCATTCCATATTTGCAAACTTCTTCGAGCGAACCGCCTTGCGCTCCGACACCGGGAACGAGCAGGAAGTGGTTGGGAGCAATCTTACGAATATCTTCAAAAGCACGTCCTTGAGTAGCGCCGACTACGTACATCATACGTTCGTCATTTGCCCATTCCTGTGATTTGCGTAGTACTTTTTCGAAGAGACGTTCGCCGTTTGCATCTTCTGTCAACTGGAAGTCGTGGGAACCTTTATTGGAAGTCAGTGCCAGCAAAATCACCCATTTGCCTTCGTAAGTAAGGAATGGAGTTACGCTGTCTTCACCCATATAAGGAGCTACAGTGACGGAATCTATATCCAGTTCTTCGAAGAAAGTACGGGCATACATGGCAGAAGTGTTTCCGATGTCGCCACGTTTGGCGTCGGCAATAATAAACTGGTCGGGATAGTTTTCCTTGATGTATTTTACTGTTTTCTCAAATGCGATCCAGCCCTTCACGCCCATACTTTCGTAAAAAGCGAGATTCGGTTTGTAAGCGATACACAGATCGGCTGTTGCGTCGATAATCGCTTTGTTGAATGCGAAGATCGGATCTTCTTCTTTCAACAGGTGCTCGGGAATCTTCTTGATGTCAGTATCAAGTCCTACGCAAAGGAATGATTTCTTGCGTTTTATGTTTTCAAATAGCTGTTGTTTATTCATGTCTATACTATAATTTTTAGAGTTCACTTTCTTTCAGGCGTTCCGCATTTTCTGCCACGATCAGGTGATCGATACAATCTTGAATATCTCCGTCCATAAAAGCGGCAAGATTATAGATGGTATAGTTGATACGATGATCGGTGATACGTCCTTGAGGGTAGTTGTATGTCCGGATTTTAGCCGAGCGGTCGCCGGTAGATACCATTGTCTTACGTTTGGAAGCTATGTCGTCTATGTACTTCTGATGTTCCTTGTCGTAGATAAAGGTACGGAGTCGTGCCAGGGCGCGTTCCTTGTTCTTCGGTTGGTCACGGGTTTCTGTACATTCAATCAGGATTTCTTCTGCAACGCCTGTATTCGGGTTCTTCCAGATATAACGCAAGCGTACACCGGATTCTACCTTATTAACGTTCTGTCCGCCTGCACCGCCACTTCGGAAGGTATCCCATTTGATTTCTCCTTCATTGATGACTACGTCAAATTCTTCGGCTTCGGGGAGTACGGCCACCGAAGCGGCGGAAGTATGCACACGTCCTTGTGTCTCTGTGGCAGGAACACGTTGTACGCGGTGTACACCCGATTCATATTTCAATATTCCGTAGACATTATCTCCTGTGACGCTGCAAACAATTTCTTTGTATCCTCCGGCTGTTCCTTCATTTGCATTGGATACTTCCATTTTCCAGCCTTTGGTTTCACAGAACTTGGCATACATACGGAAAAGGTCGCCGGCAAAGATTGCGGCTTCGTCTCCTCCTGCACCACCACGGATTTCGAGGATGGCGTTCTTGCTGTCTTGCGGATCGGCAGGAACGAGCATTAGTTTGATTTCTTCTTCTAATGCCGGAAGACGTTCCTGACTGTTGTCCATCTCCTCTTTTGCCATTTCACGCATGTCAGCGTCCGACTCATTCGAAAGGATGTTTTTGGCTTCCTCGATGTTGCCTAACAGTTGGATATATTCTTTGCGGGCTTTCATCAAGTCATCCAGATCCTTGTATTCTTTGGTCAGTTTGACATAACGTTTCTGGTCGGCAATTACTGCCGGGTCGGTGATGAGGGTAGATATTTCTTCAAAACGGGCTACAAGTCCGTCTAGTTTTTCTAATATGGTACTGTTATCTGCCATTCTTTAGTATCTGAATTCTCCGAACTCGCTTTTAATGATTAATTCAGTCTGGTCACACGCTTCGATACGTCCTACTATCTGTGCAGGAATGCCGAATGATTCGGAAATAGCGATCACTTCTTCTGCATGTTCCGGTGACAGGTAAACTTCAAGACGGTGTCCCATATTGAATACCTTGTACATTTCCGCCCAGTCTGTACCGCTTTGTTCCTGAATAGTCTTGAACAGAGGAGGAACAGGGAAAAGATTGTCTTTTACTACACGGACATTTTCTACGAAATGCAGCACTTTGGTTTGCGCACCACCGGAGCAATGAACCATACCGTGGATTTCCGGACGTAAGGTGTCAAGTAGCTTTTTCACTACCGGAGCATAGGTGCGGGTAGGAGAGAGTACCAGTTTACCTGCGTCAATTGGAGAATCCTCTACAGTATCTGTCAGTTTTAATCCTCCGGAGTAAACCAGTTCTTCAGGTACGGCGGCATCATAGCTTTCCGGATATTTCTCTGCGAGGTATTTGCCGAAAACGTCGTGGCGGGCACTTGTCAGACCGTTGCTGCCCATACCTCCGTTATATTCTTTTTCATAGGTAGCCTGTCCGTAAGAAGCAAGGCCTACAATGACATCTCCCGGACGGATATTGGCATTGTTAATAACGTCCGAGCGTTTCATGCGGCAGGTTACGGTAGAGTCTACGATAATAGTACGAACCAAGTCGCCGACATCAGCAGTCTCGCCACCGGTAGCATATACACCTACACCCATTTCACGGAGTTCAGCCAGCAATTCGTCTGTTCCGTTGATGATAGCGGAGATTACTTCGCCGGGAATCAACAGTTTATTGCGTCCGATAGTTGAAGAAACGAGGATATTGTCTACAGCGCCTACACAAAGAAGGTCGTCGATATTCATAATCAATGCGTCCTGTGCAATACCTTTCCACACAGACAAATCGCCTGTTTCTTTCCAGTACATATAAGCAAGGGAAGATTTGGTTCCGGCGCCGTCGGCGTGCATGATGTTGCAATATTCCGGGTCCCCACCCAGTATATCGGGAATAATTTTGCAGAATGCTTTTGGGAAAATTCCTTTGTCGATGTTCTTGATGGCGTTGTGCACATCTTCTTTTGATGCGCTTACGCCCCGCATCATGTATCGTTGATTACTCATGAGTTAAAGAATTATTTTTTGTATACGGCTGCAAAAGTACTGCTTTTTTTTCGTACAGCCAACTATTTGTTTATCAAGCTTCGTCCGGAAGAAGAATAAAACATAAAAGTGTTAATTAATGGTTCGTATTATTTTAATCATTATGCTGATTGATAGTGGAAAGAGACTAGTTAAACCGTTAAAGAGACAGGAGCAAAAGTTCCTTTTTAACGCTCTTTTATGGAAGTCCTTTCGTGGTGGTTAAGAGCTGGAATCGCCGTTATCTGAATAAATCAGGTAACGGCGATTCCGATTTTAGCTTGGAAGTTCTTTAAGAAATCATCCTTTAGAACTCTACTTTCGGAGCTTTTTCGCTTCCTTCTTCCGCTTCAAAGTATGCTTTCTTATCGAATCCGAACATCCCTGCAAATATATTCTTCGGGAAACGGCGGATATTGGTGTTGTACGATTGTGCCGCATCATTGAAGTTTTTACGGGCTACATTGATACGGTTTTCGGTACCTTCCAGCTGTGCCTGTAATTCAAGGAAATTCTGATTGGCTTTCAAGTCAGGATAATTCTCTGTGATAGCCAATAATTTGCCAAGTGCAGACGTTACAGCACCCTGTGCTTTTTGATATTCTGCCAGCTTTTCCGGAGTCAGACCTTCGGCATCCACTTTGATCTGTGTGGCTTTGCTACGTGCTTCTACCACTCCTTCCAATGTCTCTTTTTCATGAGAAGCATATCCCTTTACGGTGTTTACAAGATTGGGTATCAGGTCTGCGCGACGTTGGTATTGGGTTTCTACATTGGCCCATTGTCCGCTAACATTCTCATCCATGGTGACAAGACCGTTATATACACTGACTGCCCATATGACAAGGATAGCCACAACGGCTAAAATGATGATAATTGACTTTTTCATGTTTCTTACTTTTTGATGAGTATTTGATTATTTAATATTATCTGTAGGGATCAGAATCGTGAACCGGCTCCACCGCCGCCTCCCATTCCTCCACCGAAGCTGCCTCCGCTAAAGCCTCCGCCACTGCCTCCGAATCCGCCGATGAACGGACCGCCTCCGCCACCCCCTCTGTTGTGATAGTCGCTATCGTAGCTTTGCTGACGACGTATGATTGTATTTCCGCAGTTCTTGCAAGTATAGGTGACATCTTCCGTCTTTACCCCATTGACACGTGATACAAGTCTGCTTCCGGTTCTTTGCAGGGCATGTTTCCCGCATTTGGGGCAACGGCTCTGATTTCTTGCGGCAAAGAACGCTATCCCTACACCGATTACAGCGAACAGGATAACAGCGAAAATGAAATCCATCGATTCATTATTCGATTCAGAAAGCGATTCATTTTCCATTGATCCGTCAAGTCGCTGGCAAGTCGCCCGGATTCCGGCTACCATTCCTTCATTCCAGTTGCCGTCTTTCAGATATGGAATCATGTACTTAGTCTGGATACGTTTGCATATTGCATCGGGAAGTACCCCTTCCAAACCGTATCCGGTGTAAAACTGGATGCAGCGTTGGTCGGTGACTAACAGGATAACGAGTCCGTTATCTTTTCCTTTCTTGCCTACTCCCCATTGATTGAGCAGCTGATGGCAAAAATCAAAACACTCCATATCACCAATCGAAGGAACTATGGCAACTACCGTTTCAATCCCCGTCTGTTGTTCCAGAGCGTGGAGCATAGTGTCTATTGTGTCACAAGCAGCTTGCGAAAGTATCCCTGCCGGATTGCATACATACTGCATTTTATTTTGCAGATGTACTTTTGGCAAGTTGTCTACCGTATATACCTTTTCTTGGGCTTGCAGTGGAATCAGTAGAAAAGTAGCAAGTATAAGCGTCAATATTGATTTCATAACAATCATTTTACATTTGCAAATATAGAAACTTTTTCTGTTATGATTCCAAAACTCCTTGTTATAATAGGTTTAATGAATATACCGCCCGACGAAATCCCGTACTTTGTCGGTGTATTCCTGTTTATTCTCTTTGTACGAGAGGGCATGGGCTGCTCCCGGTACGATCCAGAGTTCTTTGGGTTCCGGCTTTGCTTCATAGAGCGGATAAACCATCCATGTGGGGACATATGTATCTTTGTCTCCATGAATAAACAGCATGGGCAGCTCACATTTCTCTACCTGCTTTAGCGAGGAAGCTTCTTTGAAGTTCCATCCGTATTTTTTCTCGCATAACCAGCTTGTAGTGTACATTAACGGGAAAGCAGGCAGGTGGAAGGAAGATTTGAGTTCGTGCGAAAATTCATCCCATACACTGGTGTAGCCGCAATCCTCTACAAAACATTTCACATAAGGTTGCTGCTTTTCGCCGGATACCATCATTGTGGTGGCACCTCCCATTGAGATACCATGTACTACCATTTGAGTACTGTCTCCAAAGATTTCATTTGCAATGTTCATCCATTGCAAAACATCGATCCTGTCTTTCCATCCCATTTGGATGGCTCGTCCTTCGCTCTCTCCCTGATGTTGCAAGTCGGGAAGCAGGATATTATATCCCAGATCACGATTATACAGATAGCCGATCATGAACATACGGATAGCATTGTCGGTGTATCCATGAACGATTACCGCCGTTTTACTGGTTGGAGCAGGTGCGGTGATGTAAAAAGCGTGTAACTGTATGCCTTGCGGATTGATAATGAATGTATCCTTCAGAGCATTCACTTGTTTCAGGCTATCCACCCACGGACGCAGGAAAGGATAGTTTCTGTACATATAGGGATATGAATCGGCGTCTTTAGACAATATTTTGGCATTCGGCGTCAAGGAGAAGTTCAACATATAAAAACTCCCGCCGATTGTGCAACTGGTAAGTACCAGCATGATAATAATAATGCTGTAGACTGCTCTTTTCTTCATAATAAATCCCCTCAATTAAAATATCACGCCCATATTCTTAACTCTATCAGAAAACGGCTGTCAGCACCTTTATCTTATCGGTGCCATATTTCCCAAGCGGCAAATGCCTGTAAAAGTAGCATTTCCAAACCGTTTTTCGTAACAGCACCTTGTGCTTCTCCCTTTTTCATGAAAAGAGTGACGTTCGGATTATATAACAAATCGTAAAGCAAATGGTTTGGAGTGAGCAGTTCGTAAGGAATGTTGGGGCAGAAATCTACTTTGGGGTACATTCCTACCGGAGTACAGTTGACGATTACGGTGTATTCCTCCATGATTTCCGGAGTCAGTTCTTCGTAAGTCAGCATATCGTCGGTCTTGTGTGTCCGCGATACAAACACGCTTTCGATACCCAGATTCTTGAGTCCGTGATAAACAGCTTTGGAAGCACCTCCGGTGCCGAGGATCAGTGCTTTTTTGTGCTGAGGTTGTAGCAGCGGCTGAATAGATTGTGTAAAACCGATGATGTCGGAATTGTAGCCGACCAGTTTTACTTTTCCTTTCGGTTGGCGGATAATCTTAATGACGTTTACAGCGCCAATTTTAGCTGTATCCCGATCGAGTTCGTTCAGAAAAGGAATCACTTGCTCTTTGTAGGGGATGGTGACATTGAGCCCGCACAAGTTGGGATTCTCTTCAATAACTTCCATAAAATCATTGATATTGGGAATCTCGAAATTCACATATTCCGCATTGATGCCTTCGGACCTAAACTTTTCGTTAAAGTAGCCGATTGAAAACGAATGTCGCAAGGGGTAGCCGATTAAACCGTATTTTTCCATGACACGAAAGGATTAAATTAATTATTCATCATTCTTCATTATTTTGTCGCTGTATAAAGTGTGCAGATACCAAATGTCAACCGTCGGAAATGAACTTCGCCGAATCCGGTTTTCGATATGACTCCTTTCATGACTTCCCCTTGGGGAAATACTTTGATAGTGTCCGGCAGATAATGGTAGGCACTGTTGTCTTTGGAGAGGAGTTTGCCAAGCAATGGGATAACTACTTTCGAGTAGATGGCGAACAGTTGCTTCATGGGGAAGCGATCCGGAGTAGTCAGTTCCAGGATAACCAGATGTCCGCCCGGTTTCAGTACACGACACATTTCGGAGAGGCCTTTGTCCAGGTCTTCAAAATTGCGGATACCGAATGCTACGGTGATAGCGTCAAATCTATTGTCGGCAAAGGAGAGAGAAGTGCAGTCCTCCCGGGCAAAAGAAATTTTGTCCGAGAGTCCTTCCTTCTTTACTTTTTCACGACCCACGTTCATCATGCCTTCCGAAATATCCGTTCCGATCAGTTCGTCAGGATTCAGTTCGCGGCAAGCGAGGATGGCGAAGTCTCCTGTTCCGGTGGCAACATCCATGATGTGCTGTGGGCGGAAGGGACGGAGCCAGGCAATAGCTTTACGGCGCCAGCTGCGGTCTATACCTAAAGATAAGGTATGATTCAGTTTGTCGTAAGCATGCGCAATGTTATCGAACATACGTTCCACCTGCTCGGTTTTCTTACCGTCTTCGTTGTAAGGCTTGATATGTTGTTGTGGGTAATCCATGCTTATTTGCTCAAGAAATTCATAACGTTCTTTTCGATACGTTCAGCGATGTTGCTGGTATCTTCTTTCACAAATTTCTCACCGGTGATATTCTCGAACAATTCGATGTAACGATCGCTGATGCTCTGTACGATAGCCGGAGTCATTTCAGGAACTTTCTGACCATCCTTGCCTTGGAAACCATTTTCCATCAGCCATTCACGAACGAATTCCTTAGAAAGCTGCTTTTGAGGTTCGCCTTTTTCGAAGCGTTCCTGATAGCCGTCAGAGTAGAAGTAACGGCTTGAATCCGGTGTATGAATTTCGTCCATCAGATAGATAGTACCGTTGTGCTTGCCGAATTCGTATTTTGTATCAACGAGGATCAGACCGCGTTCAGCAGCGATTTCAGTTCCACGTTTGAAGAGAGCCAGTGTATATTTCTCCAGAGTCTCATATTCTTCGGGAGTAGCGAGTCCTTGTTTCAGGATTTCTTCCTTAGAGATATCTTCGTCGTGCAGTCCCATTTCCGCTTTCGTTGTCGGGGTGACGATCGGTTCCGGGAATTTCTCGTTTTCGCGCATACCATCCGGCAGTTTCACACCGCAGATTTCGCGTACGCCGCTTTTGTAAGTACGCCATGCGCTACCGCACAGATAGCCGCGTACAATCATTTCTACCGGAAAGCCTTCGCACAAAACTCCGACAGTAACCATCGGGTCCGGCGTAGCCATTTTCCAGTTCGGACAGATGTCAGTAGTGGCATCGAGGAATTTGGCTGCAATCTGATTCAGCATTTGGCCTTTGTAAGGGATACCTTCAGGTAAAACCACATCGAAAGCCGAGATACGGTCGGTTGCTACCATGACGAGTTTTTCGCCGTTGATGTTGTACACATCGCGCACTTTTCCGTGGTACACGCTTTTTTGTCCCGGAAAGTTGAAATCTGTTTTTGTTAATGCTTTCATTGTTTTATTATAATTACAAATTACAAGTTACAAATCACAGAAACGACTAGTTGTTGACCTGTTTCACCGGTCGTTCGCCGTTGATAACCAGTTGTTCATTCTTTCGTTTCTCCCTTTCGGCTTTCGCCTCCTTGTCGAATTTTTCGTAAGCATCTACGATGCGTTCCACTAGTTTATGGCGTACAATATCTTTTTTGTTCAATTCTACAAAGCTGATTCCCTTTACCCCTTTCAGGATGCGGAGTGCTTGCACCAGTCCCGAAGTTTGTGAGGCGGGGAGGTCAATTTGAGTCATATCTCCCGTAACGATCATTTTGGTATTCATACCCATACGGGTGAGGAACATTTTGATTTGTTGTACAGTGGTATTCTGCGCTTCGTCCAGGATTACGACTGCGTCATTCAGTGTACGTCCACGCATAAATGCTAACGGAGCAATCTGAATAATGTTCAATTCCATGTATTCCTTTAACTTGGCAGCGGGGATCATGTCCTGCAGAGCATCATATAATGGTTGCAGATACGGATCGATCTTATCTTTCATATCACCGGGCAGGAAACCGAGTTTTTCTCCGGCTTCTACAGCGGGCCGGCTGAGGATAATCTTTTTGATCTCTTTATTTTTCAGCGCACGGACGGCGAGGGCTATGGCGGTATATGTCTTTCCCGAACCGGCGGGACCGATAGCAAATACCATATCGTTTTTGGCAAAGCCTTCCACCAGCTTCAGCTGGTTCTCGCTTCGTGGGATAATGGGCTTGCCGGTAACGCTGAAAACAATTACGTTTCCGGTCTGTTCCGCTTGCGGAGCATTCCCTTTTATAATGTCGATGATGACTTCCTCTTTCAGCGAATTATATTCGGCACAGTATTTTTCGAGTTTGGTGATATTTTCTTCGAAGGCACACATTTCCTCCTCATCGCCCAGCACTTTGATGACATTGCCGCGGGCAACGATGCGTAGCTTCGGATATAAAGCTTTAATTAACTGTATATTGGCGTTGTTTACGCCGTAAAAAATAACCGGGTCAATATCCTCAAGAACAATCAGTTTCTCTATCATTGAATCGTATTAAAGAAAAATTTCTGCAAATTTAGTGAAACGTTTTGGATTCTTCGGCTGTTTACGGGTGAATTTTATTGCAATTTATACTCATCGTGCAGTGATGTGGAAACATCCCTGTTTTAATTCATATTTTATGTAGCATTTATCGGCTTGGCGCAAGTCTCTCAACACTTCAGACAGAACGAGCTTCAAGGTATCGGCATTGACATCCTGCAGAGGGCGTCCGTCTTCGTCTTCCACCTTTTTGAATCGTTTCCAGCTGACGTCAAAGGTTGCGCCATAGCAATGGGCGGAGTTTGCGGAAGCATTTCCATTCCGACGGCGGAGACGCTTCACGTCACTCTGCGAACGTAGTACGGAAGTGACGATAATCTGATTTGGGTTCAATCCTTTTGCTGTCAGTGAATCAAGAAAATTGGAGCCGATGGTGTCGAGCAATTCGCTGGCGCGGGGGACCAGATAGGGGATGGAATGCGTCAGAGAGTCTACTGTGTAAAATTGGTTGTCGGTGATATGGATAAGCTGTTCTTTCATCTTTTCGGCAGCGTCCCTGTCTTCCGGCGGGCAGATGCCGACGGCTTGGGCCACGGCGAGATGTTTATCATTCAAATCCGGGAAAGAACGTTTGTAACTGACTACACCACGGATGTTGCGGGGTTCGTTCAGTTTGAGAGACATATCTTTCTTTTTGCAGCTGGCAGTAAGAGTGACAAGCCCCGTAATCAATATAAATAAAGGCAGAAGGTGAAGTTTATGGTTATTCATTTTTAATATTTTGCTCGCAAAGATATAAAAAAATGCCTACCTTCAAAATGAAGGCAGGCAATCTCTATGAAATAATTTATTGGTTATTTCTTCTTCTCTTCTTTTTTCTCCTCCGGCTTTCCGGCAGGTTTCTCTTCCGTTTTGCTTTCCGGGTTGATGATACCCTTTACCGTTTCGCCGATAGGCAGTTTATCCAGTACACCGAGACTTGGGGCTACTGTTTTCACCAGTGAACTGAGGAAATTGCTTGTACCTCCGTTTCCTCCGTCGAATACGGTGATATTGCCTAGGTTCATGTGTTCGAAAGCCTTCACTTGTTCTCCGGCAATTTCCTTCCATTGGTCTACCATCTTGTATTGGATGGCGATGGCAGGGTTCGATTCTGCTGCTCTGACCATAGCCTCGAAACCTTCTGCTTCTGCGAGCAATGACCTCTTCTTACCTTCTGCTTCCGCTTCCAGTTTCAGTTGGATAGCTTTGGCTTCCGCTTCCGCTTGTGCCAAAGTCGCTTTTGCACGTGCTTCCGCTTCACGGGTAATCTTTTCGGCGATGGCATTTGCCTGAAGGATAGCCTCCTGTCTTGCGATCTCTGCCGGAACGATCTTTTCAGCTTTCAGTGAAGATTCTACTTTCTTCGCTTTTGCTTCTTCCACTTCTTTTTGGGCGATTTCCCGGGCAGTTTGTACGGCAGCTTCCGATTTTGCAGCGGCTTCACCGGCTTGCTTGTCGGCATTTGCCTGTGTGACGGCTAATTCGGCATTTGATAAGGCCACTTCCTTCTGTGCGTCATTACGTCCGATAGCCGCTTTCTTAGCAGCTTCTGCCTGTTTGATTTCCATGTCGGAGTTCAGTTCGGCGACACGGCTTTCCTTTTCGGTGTTTGCCTGCTCGATGCGGATATTCTTTTCCGCTTCCGCTTTGGCCACTTGCGATTCTTTTTCTGCGTTGGCAAAGGCTACCTGAGAGATTCTCTCCTTATCCGCATTTGCTACAGAGATTTCCTGTTGCTTTTTAGTTTCGGCGATGGCGATATCCTGATCTTTGCGGGTTTCCGCAACCTTTGTTTCACGTTCCTTTATCTGATTGGCAATTTTGATAGCACCCAGCTTTTCCTGTTCTTCGATGTTGGCTTGTGCTTCGTTCAGAGCCTTGCTTTCAGCTTCCTTACCCAGGTTGACGATGTAGTTGGCAGCGTCGCGGATATCACTGATGTTGATGTTCATCAGATACAAACCGAACTTGCGAAGTTCCGTGTCGATGTTGTCTTTTACTTTAGACAAGAATTTATCACGGTCGGAGTTCAGCTCTTCGATAGTCATGTCTGCAATCACCAGACGCATCTGACCGTATACTACATCCGTAATCAGGTTCTGTTTGTCATCCATTGTCAGTCCCAGCATACGTTCGGCAGCATTCTGCATCACTTCCGGGTCTGTGCTGATAGCTACGGTGATGGTAGTGGGTACGTCCACACGGATATTTTGGGCAGATAGGGCGCCTGTCAGTTTACAGTCTATCTGCAATGGTTTCATAGAAAGGAATTCGTAGCCCTGAATGATCGGCCATACGAAAGCGGCCCCACCGTGATATAACTTGGCTGATTTCTTTTCTCCCCCTGTTTTACCGTATACAACGAGGACTTCGTCACTCTTACATTTACGGTAACGCGACAGGATGCCGATAAAAGTAAGCAGAATGACCGCCACTAGTATAGCAGCCATGATTAGCATTTCTTGTGTCATAAAATTGTGTATTTGAATAGTTATTTAATGTATAAAGTTCCGTCTTTGTAGCTGCTGATGATTGTTCTGTCTCCGGTCTGATATGCTTTTCCGGTTTCGGAGATCACGTCCACTTCGCGCATGGCGCCGTCCCGGTTTGTCTGTACGGTATATTTGTTATCACTTTGCTTGAAGTAAATGGTACATTCCCGTCCTACCAATTGATCGGTCTCTTCAGACCGGTTCACTTGCTGCAGTTGATAGGCTTTCTTATAAAGAAACCATACGGCAAAGACAAAGAACAGACCTACCAGAATTCCGATTGCATAACTTGCTATATCGGCATTTCCTACGAGGTACATATACCATCCGAATCCGATCCCGAAGTGGGTGAGACCTTTGAAAGATACTACGCTGCTGATATCAGCATCCACGTCCACATCTGCATCTATGTCTCCGAAGAAAATGGATAATACGAATTGAATAAGAAAAATTCCTGTAGTGACGAGGGCGATGATTAGGAAGATGGTATGACTCATAGTAATTCTGTATTAATATAAATGTATCAGTTATAATACTCCAAATATACAGGTTTATAAGAGATAAACAAAGATAATGTGATAAAAAGTAGATATGTTTCGAAAAGTTTTCATTTTCAGATTGCCTCTGTTCAATTACCTGTGTTATCAATATACAATTACTCTTGTATAATTTTGGGACCAATCCGGACTATTGTAACCGTATACGAGGAAAGGATTATTAGGCTTCATGGCTATTACATGTTTTACGTTATACATTTTATGTAATACAAAGAACACAATAAATAATCAGATATGCAAAGAATCACTCACATAAGATATTCATTTCTTGATCTCCCAAAAGCCATTACGACGTCCGTTTTTGCGTTCTATAATACCTCTTTCACTTAAGTTTACGGTCATGGATTTGACGGTTCTCTCAGATTTTCCTATGTGCTGTGCTATTTCTTTTTGTGTTGCATTTGGTTTTTCTTTGAGGTAGTTAAGTACGGCTATCTCTTCCAAAGTGCAGTCTAAAGTGCAATTTTTGCACTTTGGGATATCCATATCAGTCTGTTTTGCACTTTGAATGGCTTCCTTTTCGATTTCGTCGATCTGTAGATTTCGATTTTTAAGTTCATTTTGTTCGTTGAGAATCAGGTTTCTGAAGAATTTTTCTAAAAATTCGGTCGTGGCATACACACCTTTGGTTAGGTCATTATAGTTAGCTCTGACGAGAGCATTGCGGAAGTACCAAGAATGGTTGGCGAAGGTCTCGTTACTGAAATTGAATCCAAAAGTATGCAGATATTTGATCGTGAATACGGCTGTTGTGCGTGTATTTCCTTCACCAAAGGCGTGTATTTGCCATATTCCAGAAACGAATCGGGCAATATGTCTGATGGCCTCATCTATATTCAGATTTTTATAATCAAAAATCTTTTCTTGAGAGAAATCATATTCCAAGGTTTCGCGGATACTTCCTGCACTGGCATAAAGTACTGTTGCTCCTTTCAGTACCCATTCATTCTTTGTAATATTGTAATCCCGTATTTGTCCGGCATGGCTGAATATGCCTTCAAATAAATGCCGATGAATAGCCAAGTATTCGATAGGTGAGAATGTGAATGTATTCTCCGAAAGGATCTCTGTTATTCTGGCTGAGACCTTATCGGCTTCTTCCGTACGATCTTCGCTAGATGAACGGGCAACCTTTGATTTGTAATAACTATCAACTAATTGTTTGACCTCGTCAATAGTGATATCCCCTTCAATGTGTTGGCGGGCTTTTTCCTTCAAATATTCCGAAGGTTTAAGACCATCAACAGCTTGCAGGCCAATGGCTGTTTGCCAAGCGTATCCTTTCTCCCGCTTATGCGGTTCGCTCTGTCTTATGTATTCCTCGAAGTCGTTCATCTTTTACGTTATACATTTTATGTAATACAAAGAACGCAATAAATAATCAGATATGCAAATCATGTGAACTCCTGCGAATCATAACTTATGCTTCCGGTGAATTGTTGTTCACAAACAAAACAAGCTTTGTAAATATAGCTATCATTTTTGCTTCATTGACATGAAGCTATCACTTTGACAAGTTAAAAAGGCTTCTACGGGTTGGAAGCCTTTCTTATGGGCAATGCAATCTGAAGACATTTCGCGAATTATAACTTATGTTTCCATGTTTTCCTGTCAAAATCACCAAATCGTGAAACTTATTTTTCGTCCCATATGATAAAGGCTTCGCATCCTCGCTCGAATTCATCTCTTTCGGGGGTTCCTATAGCACCAAAATCTTCGGTGATCAAGTCTTCTATAGGAGTACATCCATTAATCTTTATTTTTTTATTTGTCATCATCATTTGTTCTCCTTTCATTTTCTTTTTGCACAAAAAATCCCCACCCACTCAGCGCTACTTTCACAAGCTGCCTCTGAGTGGATTGAGGAACACAAACAAAACAAACAATATATTGTGTAATTTCTTACTACGAGTTATGAAGCTTATACTCTTCTACAGTTTTTTATGCTGCAGGGCAATCAAGTACAAGCAGCGAATCTTCACACAGCGTGATGGAACACTTTTCCAAAATACTGAGGTCGATTTCTACTTTTATCCGACCGCAGACATCTTGCACTTTGTGTTTGAAGTCTACAAAGCCTTTCACAAATTTTTCGATTCGGTTGGCTGAATGCTCATAAGCATACCAGCGCCCGTTCTCTTCAAACAGATAGGCTTGGCGCATATCTGATGATTCTAGTTGCAGGATGTCTTTTGGTGTCATAATATTTACTTTTAAGTTTTATTTATTTAACGTCACGAACACAACGAACAAATGAACCAACAGTGCCTTTTGTTATTAAGTCCTTATCTACAGTAAAATGATCATTTTCGTTGAATTTCCAACATGTTCTTGTAAAAGAACCATATCGATAATCATAAGCATCTGTGACTTGGTATTCTACCAAACTCGGATCTTGAAGATAGATAATCATAAGTTCTCTTTGATTAGGTGCTCTCCATGAACCTTTATCAGACTTATTAGCATTCTCAAAGTAATTTGTACATACACTACGAGATAGTCCACTGTTTTTTACAAGTGATTCCCAGTTTGTGGGTCTTGGTCTATTATTCGATCCTCCCCATCCGTTGCTGGTCTCTATCCCATCAATTGTCATTCGTTTATTGGCAACTTGGAATGCAGTATAAGGTCTATTGTAAGAACTAAAATTGTGATGTAAATCTAATTCACCATTCTCTATAAATGAGGTACGTATACTTTGCTTATCTAGATAAGCCATCTGGAATGTATAACTATTATTCATATTATATATCTTTCCTTCCTTTTTACTTGTACTATTATATTGGGAACTGATTCCTAAAGTACGTACACATCTAAGCTTTTCGGGGGCTTTTGCATAAAGTATACCTGCAGCGGGACCAAAAGTGGCTCCTTCTTCTGACCACAGTCTTTGCTTATCACTACTAATATAGTGGTAAGTACCATAAGTTCCTATTTCTTTTTTATTATATGTATATGTTCCAGGTTGCTTATCACCATCACCAAATAGTGGAGTTGGTAAGCTTTCTGCACCTAAGAACATTCCAACTAACTGGTTGATGGCAGGCAAGAACCATTTTACTTCTGAGCCGCTGATTTTTCCATCATTGTTTTCATCTCTGTTACGTGCCATGCATGCTTGAATAGCATTTGCTGCATCATTTATTGTAAATGTATTCTTACCATTTGATAGAGTTTCTGTTCCGTAGCTACTTATATTGGTGTTGTTAACTACAGGATAGGTATTCTTATATCCATTTTCTTGAGAACTGCCGTAACTTCCGCTTTCCCATCCATTAGGTACACCTGTTTCATCTATATGTTCCATACCTAGCGCAGTTTTGTCACTATTAAATTTTTCTGTGCTGTAATAGGTTTGGATAGATTTTTGTGTGATCATATATTTCGCACTTGCATAGCTACTTTCTCCATCCGGACTTTTTTGTGGACTAAAGATTAGTAGTGCATAGCGGTCGTCTTTATTAACAAATTCTTCCCAATTTTCGTTCCCCCAATTATTATTAGAGGAAGTTTCTAGCGGATTATTTTCGTAAAAATATTCGTCTACAAATACTGTATAATAATATGTATTATCTTTATTGGTATCTTTCTGGTATTGATCTTCGATATCTGCTTTTAATTCAAACAAGTTAATCAATCCCTTTCCATCTTTTGGATAATTTGCCAATGTAGATTCGTTATTGCAACGTGCAAATCGCAGCCATTTGCAATCATGACCTACTACTGATTTGTCGTCATTATTTGTTTCTCCAAAAGGAGTTTTTACATAGAATTGCAATCCATCTTTCACTTCTGAGTACTTGAATTTTAAAATCAAATATCCATAATGAGCGTCTAGATTATATACAGTAGTCTGTGAGTCTACGATATCACCTTCTGCTCCTGGAGTATTTTCCGGATTTCCCTCCTCTGTTACTTCCGTAACAATATCTTCTACATTATTGATAGTTACATTATATGTATATTTTTTATTTCTTTCATTTTTGAAGTCAGCCGCAACATTATCAACATATCCCAAATGAATGACGTAAGTAACGTCGGCTACTCGTATACCATTGTCATTGTCTGCATTTTCAATTTCCATGTGCGCCTTAATCTCTACAAAGGTCGCATAAGGTTCTACATATTTATATTCTCCTGTATTTTTATGTTCATTAGTTTTGACCTCTTCTTCACGTTGTTTGTAATTCTCGATTGATCTACCTTCATAAGTTTTGGCATTCTTTCGGTTTTCTAACATATAAAAGTCGAAATCATAAATGTTATCAGTTTGTTCTCCAAACCTAATAGAAGATTCTGTATTCTCGTAATCTTCTGCTGTATTACCGACTGCATCAGCGTCTTGAGCTACTATATAAGATTTATTGGGCACATTGTATACTCTCCAACTTTTTGGAGTAAATGTTTTGATCTTTCCTCCATTAGCTTGCATGTTTGGAGTAATCTTGAAGATAATATGTGAGTCCAGACGGGTGAGGCTAATCTTTCCGCTAAGAGTGGTTGACTGTGCCGGAATGTTACAATATCCAGTTTGTGGTTGTGTGCTTCCATCTATATAAGCACCACTCATCACAAGTGCGGGCGACGAACGCTCCACATTCGCTTTGATTGTCAATGCTACAGACAACTTTTTAAAATCGGCTAATGAATTAACGTTCTCTAATGCTGCAGTGATATCACCACCTAGATCGTTACCTTTTACATTGGCTACTGCGTAGATAAGGCTTTCTCCACTAGTTGTTTTTAATGTTAGTGTGCCGGAAGAAACTTTCCCGTTTGCTTGGTTACCTGTAATAACATTCTTAATCAGATCACTGTTATAGTACCCTCCTCCAGTTTTTCTAGCCTGGTCGTTGTTGGCATTGAAGATGAGGACATACAGGTCGTTTACTTGGAATTCTCCTTCATCGCTTAATCCGCGAGTACTGACTTTCTGCATGGAAGGTATAGTGAATTTAAATCCGACCTCTACGGGAACTCCCTCTACAATCTCTGATGATTTATATATTTCTTCATCTGTACAAGCATTAAAAGCTATACAAGCTAATGTCAAGTATGTTATATTTTTTATTAATTTCAATATATTGTTTTGCTTTTTCATCTGATTATCCTCCTTGCATTAATTAAATGACGGAATATTCACAGTTTTTTCTTCCCATATTTTTACTTCATATTCTAAAATAGGATTGACATCTACTTCCACCTTTACATTAGTAATATTGAATACATACATATAGTTACGAAGAACGTCATAATCACTTCCATTTTCACTGAACATAATATCATAGTATTTTATTTGTCCTTTCACTTTTGCTTCTATCTTCAAATAGAGCTGTTCAGCTTTATCTACACCTATGTTCTTATGTTCTGGAATATAGAATTTATTCTCAATATTATTGCCTTGCGTTCCGCTCAGAGAGCCTGCAGACAGAGGTGTTGTTGCTTTAACAACATTGGTTGGGATAGAAGGTTGACCATTCGCATTGGTCGGAGCACAATATCCGCCATTATTGTAATTGTGTAAACTTACATTGGTGATTTCAAAGTTTTCCAATCCTTTACCGTCATTCACCGTTACATTCACTTTGGCAATAGCACGTTGCAATGTAAGTTCTCCTATATTATATTCTCCCGATTGAATGGATGCAATAGTTCCCTCTCCCCACATCGGAATATTTGTTGACCAGTTTTTGCCTTCATAACTATAAACCAATTGTTTATATAAATCAGCTTTACTGTTTCCTTTTGTCATGGTAGGAGATTGCACACCCTTACTTTCCGTATTCACCATTACCACAAAATCCATAGCGGTTCCTGTCATATATGTCTCTGTCAGTTTTCCTTCTACAAAGCGGGTTGCATCTCCGTTGGTGCCGCTTATCAGAATATACTTTACTTTCTCAACGAATTTTCCTCCTACGAAAGTGTATACTTGAACATCGTTAATTGTTCGTTCGCTTGCTAAACCTTCTGATGAGCCATTTATGCCTCGTGTGGAAGAAGTCGGGAAAGTTAATGCGAAATTGACTTTGCCACCTTCTATTAGTACTGCTTGGTCGTTGTTATCGATCGGACAATCACCCATGACTCCGTCTGAGACACACGATGTTGCCATCATGCATAAGATAGCTAGCAGATAATATGTCAAATGAGAGTATTTCATTTTTTGCTTTATTTTAAAGTTCGATATCATTGAGTTGGATGATCCAGTCGTTTACTTGGATTACAGTTTTGATGAGTGCCAATTTCTCATCTACAAAAATCACTAGTTCATATTTATCTTCTCGGTCTAAGTATTCTTGAAGAGAATAATTACGATCTTTATATTTTTCGGCATCTACTTCTTCGAAGTATTTCACCAAGTCGGAACTTTGGAATAATACTTCCTGAGTAGCAGTATTTTTGATTGTCAACTCCGGCTTTTGGCTTTCCACAAGTCTTGCCACGCTCATTTCGCTAACGATACCGTTGTATTGTTTGGCAGGTTCATCTGCAGAACTAAAAGCTCGGGTACTGACTACATCCGATGTGACATTGTATGGCTTGTAAGTCAATAAGTTATCTTCTAATAGCGTGTTGTCATAGTTCATGTAACCATTATTGTCGTATATGGCGCATTCGAAAGTTTTTTGTGTCAAGCGGGTTACAGGTCCTCCTGATTGGTTTACTTGTGCTACAACGACACGGATTGTATTGGTATTTTTTACTAATGAGACTTCGGTGATTTGCTGTCTGCCGCTACGAGTGGTAGTTCCTTTTTTAACCTCTCCATGCCAGAGTGAATGTAGGCTGTTGTCTACTATGTATTGTCCCTTTTCATCCTCGGTGGTGCTGCGAGTAGCTTCTTTGCGTAATGTTTTTACTCTTAATTCGTCAATTTTAGCTTGATTGGGATATAGCAAAGGGACTGCAAATGATTCATCATTTAATCCTGCCCATACCACCAGGTGGTATTGCGAGAGATCTATATCTACGTTCATCGCGTAGGTTTCTTCTCCTAATGGCTCACCTTCATCGGTGTTCTGGAAAACAAGATTGTTATTATCGTCAAAAGCGTAAAGAGTAACAGTTCTTACTTGTTCGGCGAATACATCCTTTTCTTCCATATTGTAGTCATACTTGAACTTGACACAATATTCGATGTCACAATTCTCATTGTAATCCAAAATGGAATCACAAGATGTAATTGCACCAGCCAATATTGTGAATAACAATATGTTATTTGCTTTTTCTTGTATGGTAGTTAGGATTCGTTTCATTGTTTTTACTTTTTATGCTTTTAAAGAGCGGATGTTTTGTTTGAATGTGATACTCTCTTCTTTCGGAGTATAATTTAGGGAGAAGAGACTTCTCCCTAAATTAATTTATTATAGTTGATTAAAGACCAACATTATTGATATGGATAGTCCAAGGAGCTATAGTAACACTCATCATTAATTTCGTTTCATTTTCAGGAGTTGGAGGTACAGGTTTCGGATAACCTAAATCAGCAATAGAAGTAACTTTTAGTTGGTACCAGTTATTGCGAGCGATATTAGCTCCAACACCAAAATGCTCGATAGGTGCTTGATAATAGCATTTTCCTCCTGCATATCTCATGATACTTCTGTTAGCCAAAGCTACGTCGTCATTTTCTCCAATACCAGTAAGATCAACATCTGCACATAATTCTTCCCAATTCTTGTAAATTTGAACTTTCCATGTTTCACCATCACTTTGTAATTTAGGTCTGCTGTAGAATGTTCCTGCTATTTCTTGATTTCCGTCATTTTCGAAGAAAACTTGTCCTTGATAAAGAACGCTGGTGCTAGTTGCTGTATTCCATTCACTACCTAAATTTTCGAGTACGTATGTTGTTCCTGTTGCATTCAACCATCTGTAATCAGTCTCACTTACTTCACCTGTTTTATATGGGTGTAAGAATGACGACCATGCTGCATTTCTACCACCAAGTACATAAGAATCGTCAGCTAGATTAGTGTATGTATGGCTCAAAATTTGTACATACACCTTTGGTCCTACGAAAGTGGGAGTTGTTAATTCATATTTGTTGTCTATAGAGCGCTTTGTCTCTTCTGTTAATTTTGCACTGATTCGTTCAACGCTAATGTTTGCTGTATTGGTATCTGTTCCACCTACAATTGCTTTTATTACAGTAGGTTCTCCATTAACATTGCTCATCATAAAATTACCAGATTTAGCTATTGTTTCAGCTATATAATCCAAACCTTCACTTGGTAATTTTTGTTTTCCAACCTTTAAATTCTCCAAACCAGTTGTTGGTATCTCCATAATAGGATTAATAAATGCGTAAACCTTTACATTGTTTCCTGCTTCAACTTGGAATTTCTCTGTGCTGTATATTCTAGCACCACTTTCAGTTTGTTGACCAAAGGTTAATCCTTTTACAACAATTCTTTTGTTTGTTTCAGTGTACTCTAAAACTGCTGTAATTTCAGTAGCTGCATACTCAATATCTATACCTGCATTTGTGCCACCATCTGATACAACTCTAGTTGTGGGAAACTGGAAATTGATTTGCATTGCTGCATTTTCACCATTTGTTTGGATTCCATCATTGTCAATGATTTCGTCATTGCTACAAGCTGTCATGGCTGCTACTGCCAAACCTGCTAATAATAAATTCTTTACTTTCATTTTAGTTTTGATTTTAATGTGTGATGCTATAATTCTTTTTTTTAGGGTTTGCATATTATACTATGTATGTATAATACGCTAATTGTTTTTTCTTTTTTTTAGGAGAGTCATCTAAAGGATGAGGGTCGTTTGTTTTGTTAAAACATCATTTTCTTTTTAATAGGAAGCCCTTATATTATATAAGGAAAAAGAAGTAACTTCCGAGAGGAATGATTTTGTTTGTTTCTAATAGGCAATGTTTCTTTAATTGTTTATATACTAATTTTATTGTTTTGTTCTTTTGTTTGTTTCGCAAGAAACTTTTGTTCCTTATCGACATTGCAAAGGTATGGGAGAAATGCGAAATCGTTAATTGGTGTTTTTTTCAATTTTGAAGGTGAATTTTTCAATCTTTTAAATGGTCTTTTGAAATGGGTGAATTGATCGTTTTTTGAATGATTTTTTGGTTAAATGAATGTTTTGCCGCCTATGTTTTCTATTTACCGCTGTTGTTGTTTTATTATTTTCTTCAACTATTTTAGATATAGCGAATAGAATTTGCAGCTAATGTATGGGGAGTTAGTGAAATTGTGTTTCGTTCATTCCGTTTTGAATGATTTACTACTGCTTTGCATCACATTGAGAATTACAGTACCGATTAGGGTTCAGATTGTTCAGCTTTATCATGAACCTCCTTGTTCATCGATATTCCGGCTGAAAGTACTATCCTAAAAACTGGAAATATCGCTTTCAGTGCTTTCAGCCGTGTTACCAAATTCAATCATCGTCTTACCACCAAATATACATTCCCATATTCCGTATGCTTCCGTTCTACCCCCATTTTTATCAATACTTGTGCAAAATGGTTCGGATTGAAACCTCGTAGAGCAGCAGCATTCCGTTTCTTCAGTTCTTTATAAATATCGGCGGCAGAAAGTCGCAGATATTTCTCTTCTGCTGAGGCTGAGGTGCGGAAACAACTGAGAAATACTTCTTCGGCAGGGCAAGTACGGTAAAAGGGGGCACTTGGCAATAGCTGCGTTGTTTGGCGTTGATACACTCTCTTTTTTCCGAATGCAATAAGAATATGCTGAAATTTACTCTTTCCTAAAATCGATTGCTTATCTTTGTTCTTTTGAAATATATTATAATAAAATGAAGATATGACAGAACAAGATATATATAAACTGCTTGCAGATGGTGAGCGTGTTACGCTTGAATGCAAAAAGGCACAAAATGGTGTGCCAAATTCTTTGTGGGAAACATATTCTGCATTTGCTAATACGAATGGTGGAATTCTTTTGTTGGGGGTATATGAAAACGTAGCAGAGAAAGACTCTTTGATGAGATTCACAATCACTGGTGTTGAGGATGCAGACAAAATACGCAAGGATTTATGGAATACTATTAACAGTCGTGAGAAAGTAAATGTGAATCTGCTACATGATGAGGATGTTCAGACGATTAGCGTTAATGGTAAGGAGGTAATAGCGATAAATGTACCACGTGCCGATTATAATTTGCGTCCTGTTTACATTAATAACAACTTGATGCGTGGTACTTATAGACGCAACCATGAAGGTGATTATCACTGCACAGAGCAAATGATAAAGATGATGGTGCGCGATGCTTACGAGGATGGCAATGATCGTATGTTCTTGGAGTATTACACAATGGATGATATTGACATCCCGACATTAGAGGGTTATCGTGTTATGTTCAAGACTAATAATCCAGAACATATTTGGAATAGTCTTGATCATAAGGAGTTCTTGATGCAACTTGGTGGCTATGTTGTAAACCGAAAAGATGGTACTGAAGGTCTGACTATAGCAGGTCTTCTGATGTTTGGTAAAGGGTTGCCGGTACGTGAGCGTTTTGATTATCTGCGCATGGACTATATTGACAAGTCAAACCTTATAGGTGACCAACGTTATAGTGACCGACTGACCTATGACGGTACATGGGGAGAATAATCTGTTCAACTTCATTCGTATGGTAGTTCCCCGTTTGACGCGAGATATTCCAAGGCCATTCCAAATGGATGGCATTATCCGTAAGGATGATACACCACAGCATAAGGCAGTGCGTGAGGCTTTTACCAATATGATTATCCATGCCGACTTAATGCTGAATGGCCTTCTTCGTGTCGAGAAGTATGATGACCGCTTTGTGCTTTCCAATCCAGGCTTATTGAAATTGCCTGTTGAACAAATCTATGCTGGTGGCGAATCCAAAGCTCGTAACCAACGAATGCAGCATATGCTCCGTATGATAGGTTACGGAGAAAACCTAGGCTCAGGTTTCCCGCTCATCCTTAGTGCGTGGAATGAGAAGCATTGGCTGAAGCCGGAATTGGTTGAGCAGCCGGAACTGATGCAGGTGAAACTAATCCTTCATATTGAGAATCGAGTGTATGTCACGAAAGATGTCACGAAAGATGTCACGAAAGAACTAACAGAACGTCAGCAGATTATACTTGAATTCATGCAAGCTGATGGAACTATAACTATCTCTGAAATGTCCCAAAAGACAAACGTGACAGAACGGACTATTAAACGTGATATAGAATCTCTTACAGAGAAAGGTATACTTTCTCGTGAAGGAGGACGCAAAGAAGGTCGATGGGTAATCCGTAAAATTTGATGATATAGGCACATTATATAAGATAATATAATGCAAGTGAAATTCATCGTCTTACCACCAAATATACATTCCCATATTCCGTATGCTTCCGTTCTACCCCCATTTTTATCAATACTTGTGCAAAATGGTTCGGATTGAAACCTCGTAGAGCAGCAGCATTCCGTTTCTTCAGTTCTTTATAAATATCGGCAGCAGAAAGTCGCAGATATTTCTCTTCCGCTGAGGCTGAGGTGCGGAAACAACTGAGAAATACCTCTTCGGCAGGGCAAGTACGGTAAAAGGGTGCATTATTCTGTTGTATTTCACGTTCCGTTTCTTTGTCGAACCAATACGGACACCCGTCGGCAAGCTCCGCTTTCAGTTGGGCGAAGATCTGTTCATGCTCGATTCCCTCACAATTTATCGGCTTTTCTACTTCTACACAGAAGAAACGGCGGCTGCCTGTCGGGTCACTCATCAGATCGGAGCGGTTGGAAGTTCCGATGAAAGAAGCGATGCGCGGCAAGTCCCGGAAGTTACGCTGATACGCTTTGCAGACGTGGAGACTCGACATTTGCATTAAATTCTTCAGAAGCGGCATTTTACTCTCTGCATATTTGTCGAATTCATCCAGATTGATCAGCCCCATTTCTGACAGAAGACGTTCTGCCTGTCCTTCTGATGTCAGTTTGAGATTATCCATATAGTAACGTTGCAGTACTTTGGGCATCAGCGATTTGCAGAAAGTCGATTTCATCCGTCCCTGTTCGGCACTGATCAGGATGGGAGCCAGGCTGTTGGCATGGACACCCGTCTTTCCTTCCCATTGGGCAGCCAGTCCCAGCATCCATGTGTGGAATCCTTTTACCCATAGAGGTAGTGCAGATACACGTCGGGCAAGCGGAGTCAACCGGTCGATGCCGTCCCAGGGAGGAAGTTCGTCCATATAAAGCCGGAAAGGATGATACTCTCCGATTTGTGTGGAATAAATATATCGGCTCACATCTTTATCCCAGCAGGAAATGCCCTCTGCATGAGCCTCCATGCAGAGGGTGTTCAGTTCACGTTTTCCGATGGGACGAAATTCGGTCTTTGCTCCGCTTAATGGGCGAAATTCTGTTTCTTCCGTCAGGCGGTTGTAGCGGAAGTCATAGTGAGTTTGCAGAAAGGTGTTGACCCGTTCCGTCAGGCAGGCGGAGTTGTTGGGGGACTGCTGCTTCGGTTCGGGCGTTGCGGGAACGGGAGGTGTGTCAATCTGTGATACGCTCTCTTTTTTCCATGCCTTTATCAGCATGGCGATCATTTGGGTTACTTTTTCCATCATATTTGTTCTTTTTTTTAAGTTTCGTGCATCAAAGTTACAATGCCGGGATAGCGATTTGCAAGTGTTTTCGATAGATTCCTTTAAATACTTCCGTTTATGAAATAACGTAGGAATCATTAGGTTTTCCTGCCTTTCTGTTGTATCTTTGAAGGCGCAAACATCAGAGGCTAATGCAGATTAGCTGATCAGCTATCCTTCATTAGTCAATCGGCTAATCTCCATTAGCCGGGCAGCCATAGCACATTAGCCGATGAAAATGAAGCTTCTTTCATCGGAAGTTTCCGTAGGAATAACAGATTAGAAGTACTTATTTAATAAAAGAGGAAGCTATGGCTATATTATTTGACTGGTATGAGAACCCGGTATCACCGGATCAACCGAAGAAAAAAAGATTCCATCCCCGCATTGCTTACAATGGTCAGGTAGATACGGACGAAATGAGGAGTAAGATTCAATCCCGTTGTACGCTGAATGAAGTCGATGTGACTGCTGTACTGGATGCTCTTTCGCAGGTGATGGGAGAGGAGTTGGGAGAAGGACGGCAGGTGCATTTGGACGGCATCGGCTATTTTTACCCCACGCTGACTGCTACGGAAGAGATAGCCGCCGACACTCCACGACGGAATATGAAAATCAAACTGAAGGCTATCCGCTTTCGTTCGGATCAGAAATTGAAAAACTCTATCGGATTAATTAAGGTAAAGCAACTGAAGAAGAATTTTCATTCGTCCAAACTTTCGGAAGTAGAGATTGATATGTTGCTGAAGGAGTATTTCAGTACGCATCAGATGATGCAGCGCAGAGATTTCCAATCTTTGTGTGGCATGGTACGTTCTACGGCTATGATTCATATCCGGAGAATTTGCCAGGAAGGAAAGTTGCAGAATCTCGGATTGCGTAATCAGCCGATCTATGTTCCTGTTCCCGGATTCTACGGGACATCCAGAGATCAGCCGACGCTCCGGTAAATTCCCGGCTGAAAGGACTGAAGGCTGAAAGGGTGCTTTTTCGGGGGCGGCTTTCAGCCGCTTTCGCCTGCTGGCAGGCGGTTGTGGCGGATGGCTGAAAGGGCTGAAACGCTTGAAAATAAAAAAACATTCCATGAATATTTATGGGGCTTTTTTTATTTTTGATGAAGGCAATATCGTGATGTTGTTTAATGGCTTTCAGAAAAAGACACAAAAAACGCCCGAAAGTGAGATTGAAAAGGCAGTAAAACTTAAAAATGAATATTATGCAAGTAAACCCTGACGTTGGAAGTATGGATGCTGTATTAGACAAATTGTACGGCAAGGTAGGTACCAACAAGTCCTATATATCTAGAATTGAGAAAGGAGCGCTTGAGCCGGGAGTCGGACTTTTCTTTCGTATCATTGATGCATTGGGCTTAAAAGTGGAGATTGTTAAGCCGATGATATGATGATTATGATATAAAAAAAACGCACTGCCTTCTCAGGTGGTGCGTTTGTGTTTTGGGGTAAAATTGTTTGTTGTTATTCTTTGGGGTAATTTCTTATGCTTTTTAGTTGTTTCATATTGGTGTCAGCCTGAGTGGTGAGTCCACCGGCTTTTGCTGCATTGAAATATTTCTCTGCCGCATCGTAGTCGCCTTCCAGCAGTGCGATGACTCCCAGGTTATTCAGCGTTTCGGGAGCTTTCTGATCAGCTTTGGCAAGATGCTTCTTCGCTGTTGTCAGGTCTCCGCCTTTCTGTATTTCCATGGCTCCTGCATTCAGATTGGCAATAGGGTCATCCGGGAACATGGTGGCTGCTACCTGGAACGAACGGTTGAACTCTTCGCTTCCCGGCTGACAGCTTTTCGCAATCCGATAGATTTCTTGTAGGCTCAACAGTTGCGGACGTGTCTTGATAATCTCTTTGGTTTCTTCCAGATTGAACCCGCGTACGGTATAGTTGACGGTATAGTCTGAATGACGCAAAGCCGGATAACATTCTTCCAATATATATTTATAAGTTTGAGGACCTGCCAATTGAGCGATCTGGCGTTCTTTCTTGTCTATGTCCAGTGTCGAGTCATCCATCAGTTTCAGTATCTCGTCCTTCTTCTCCAATGAAGAAGCTGCGATAAACTTGCGGAATCCTTCCCAATCTTCAGAAGTATACTCTGAAGTGATCAGTTTATTGTCGAACTTGTAATAACTGGTCACATAATCTACCAATGCCTGTGTACGACCTTTTGCCAGTCGGGTATTGTTGGCATATCCACCTTCCGGTGATGCGTAACCGTGAATTTTTATACTGCTGAGCGTTGTCTTGTCATCATTACGTACACTGTCAATGGTAGCACGTATCTTGGCCAGCTCTACTGTGTTGCGACGATACTCCGGTCGGATGATAATTTGGTTCACCGGGAAGTCGAGGAAAGCGCTTCCTTCTATGGCACGGTGCTTGACGGCTTCTGCCTGTGGAGTGATATAGGATATAGCGGGCTGTAGCTGCACGGGTAAAATGTTCAATCGGGTGATTAATTCACCGCTGGTCTCCTCTTTCAGGTCGCAGCAGCCGCATACATCAATATTTAGTTTCATTTCCGCATCACGCATCCAGGCTTCGAACTGGAATTGCTGGTGGTAGTTGATAATCTGTTCTTTATTATGCTTGCGACGGATAACACTGTAAGTATTTTCCGAAGGAGCGATGTTATTGCGTTGGTTTACTACTTCACGTTTGCGACCGTAAACTACGATGGAAGGTAGTATCTTGGTGCGGCCATTTGATTCGAGGAACGGAGTGAGGGTGGCGACATGATTGGAGGAGAGCTTCAGATTCTCCTGCATCACGATATCCATATCGATGCTCAGCACATTGTTATCTTCATTGCGTGTGATAGATTCTTTCTCTATGCGCACCTGATCTCTATAAAGTGTCTGCGCTTTCCCGCCCAATACAGGCAGCAGGCAAAAGAGTATGCATAATATCTTTTTCATATTTGTTTTGTTTTAGAATAAATAGATTAAACTGATAGCAGCTTTCGTGGGACCTAAATAGTTCTTATGTCCTTCGCTAACCTTCTCACCGCACGTCTTGCATTCGAACTGCTCATACTTGACACGTGCGTAACCTACACCAATATTCCCTTCCAGATTCCAATGCTTGGCAAGAATCCATTGATAACCGTAGGAAATACCAGCACCGAAGAAATTGCCTTTGAAGCGGTGGTCCTTCAGTTCCGGCCAGATGCCCCAGGGCATATTGATGGCGGCAGCCTGGTAGACGCCTCCATGTACATGGAATCCCACAAAGTGTCCATTGAACTTGTCGCAGAACCAGTAACGGAGTTCCGGCTGGATGGCGAGCATCTTCATCATCTTCTGATCTTTGTATTTCCACGGATTATAGTTGGCATACAAGTCCAGCGTTAACTTCTTACTCAGACCGACTTCGGCTCCGAGATTGATAATTTTCATCGCGTCCATTACAAGATTGGTTTTCACTCCGACTACCTGACTATATAATAAGGTAGAAGCAAACAAGGTAACGAACAAAAATAAGATTCTTTTCTTTTTCATCGCATGATGGGTTTTGTTTGTTGATGTTGCAAAAGTAACGGTTATATGAATAGACGTTAATTGGTGGATTCATCTTTCTTCTCTTTCCTTTCAATGGAAATTAATAAGTGGGGTGGTATATCATTCTTTTTATAGGTGGCATATAATTCGTTGGTAATAGGTGGTGTTTTTACCGCTCGTATTGAATGAATCGCAGATGAGCGGCGATTTGATACTTGCATATCTTATTCAAGTGCTTGAATAAGCTGTATTTCGTTCGTTAAAGAGTGGTAATTCATTCATTTTGTCTCCTGAAAAGTTTTTTCTATTGAATAAAACGCCTATGTTTGCAGTGTACAAACAAACAAGAAAAGATAAATAAGACAACTTAAGTTTAAAAGATTCCCTCCTAAGGAACATGAACAGATAAACAATATGAAGTGTAAGAAGCGGACGAAATAACAAACAACAGTTCGCAAACAAATTAAAAAAACAAATAAAATTTAGGAGGTACTAATATGAAATCAATTAAATTCTTTTTCGCATGTGTATTGGCATTAACTTTTGTAGCATGTTCTAATGCTGAAAGTGATAGTTTTGAAGACAACTCTTCAAACTTTGAATCCATGATATCTTTATATGGTATACAATCTGCAACTGTTGACTCTAAAGTAGGTGATGTACCTTCTGTGACTGCAGAAGAAATGGCAAGTGTGCTTGAAGCGCTTCGTCAGAATGGTAATACTATCCGTAACTGTGAATCGGAAACTTTGGAAGGATACTACGAAGGTGGTGACAGAAAAGAAGTGAAGATGATCGCAGAATATCAGGCCCGTACCAGAAGCGGTGCTTTCGTAGAACAATTCGCATTGTGTGTTTCCATCAACTTTAATATTGATAATAACGGCGGAGTATTTTATATAGGTACTACATACTCTTCCTCGACTGACCTGTTCAACTGGCAGGGTTATGGAGCTTCCTTATCTACTACTGCTGAAGGAAACAGTGTATTCAGCTCGACTTCTTATCTCTATTTCCGTGTAAGCGACCAGGGTAATTGCCTGGTTAAGGTACCCGTAAGCTTTAAAGGTAGCTACAACTTCAAGGATAATAAGGGAACTTATAGCTTTACTCTTTCCAAAGCAGCTAATTAATACAACAGGAATTTATTGATTTTAGGTATTACGTTACAATATATACAACTTATATAAAAGGGCTCCTTGCGCCGTGCACGGAGATTCCATCAGACAAAAAGAGGAACCAGACAGCAAACAATATAGCTTTGGTCATTCAGGCAATTAAGAAACAAACAATGGGAGGCCCGCCGATTCTTTTACGAATCAGCGGGCTTTTACTTTATTGTGAATTATTGCTAAAAAATATTTGTTATCCGATTTGCTAATGATTTAATTATATATCTTTATCAGCCAATACACATGAACAAAATACAATTAAGATATGAGGAAGTTCTTCTTTCTGTTGTTGCTGTTGACGGTTTTTCTTCCGTCATACTCTATAGATACCCACTGGGACCTGGAACCGCAAATAATTAAAAACGGAGTCGGAAATAATACTATTTATCATGTTTGTTACGGAAGCGAAGGCTTTATGTGGTTCTCTACCGACAAGGGAATCTCCCGCTACGATGGCTTCAGATTTCGTGATTATCCGCTCATTATGAGCGTTGACTCCCTTTCCACTCCTTTGCATCAGGCTGTAAAAACGCTGAAGGAAGGTTCTGACGGTTTATTTTATGCTTCACTCTATCAGGGGGGAATAACCTGTTTTGACAAAGAAATGGAAAAGTTTTTGCCTGTACGTTTTGACAGGCCGCTGAAACTTAAAGAGATTCAGGATTTTTGCTGGAATGATGGCAGCCTGTATCTGGCTACTTCGCATGGATTGTTCGAATCGCGTCCCATCCGCAAGAAAGAAGGAAAAGAAGATTTCGTCTATTGTATATTGAATCCCGAACCTTTGATAAAAGGAAAGATTACTAATCTTTGCACGGATGGAAAAACAAACCTGTACTTTGCCGTTGACCGCGAAAAGGTGATACATTATGATCTCGTAACCAAAAGAACTTCTGTGATCAGAGAATATGATGTGGTGAACAGACTCTTTTTGCGACAGGGATATTTATGGATATGCAGATTATGGAATGATATTGTATGTTATGACCTTAAATCGCATAAGGAACGTGTAGTCTCTCTCAAGGGGGGCGACCAGCCGGATTTCTCCAACTCGTATGTTACGGATATGGTGATGAAAGATAAGCAGACGTTTTATCTGACGACATGGGACGGATTATATAAATTGCATTTTGAGAATCTGAATTTGTGTGAGAGCCCGTTTACATTGACACTACTGACACAGGGGGAAAGAGCGTTCCATTCAAGGATCGAAAATAAGATGACCAGTCTGCTATGGGATAACAGGCAGCAGATTCTTTGGGTAGGTACCTTTGGCGGGGGAGTGGTAAAGTTTGATATCAGCGACAGTATGTACAGCCGGGTACGGCAGAATTTCAAATCCAGAGTGGATGGCATGGTCGAAGATGCAAAAGGGTATATCTGGTTGACGGTGACCGATGGAGGCATCATGAGAAGCACTACTCCGTCATTTTCGATGGATACACATTTTGAACCATGGAAAAAAGTATCCGGTCTCTCCGGACGTTATCACATATATAAAGGTAAAGATGGAAACATTTGGCTGGGTAACAATTTTGGAGAGATCATCTCTGTCAATCCGCTTACGGAAGACGTGGAATCTTTTCAGTTGAAAAACAGCGAAGGCGGGAGGATGCAGGCTGTTGTCCATTGTTTCTGTCTGGATTCGTGGAATCGTTTGTGGGTAGGTACTTCGAATGGACTGGTACAGGTAGATCCTAAAACTCACGGATGCAAAAATATAAAACTGCCCGGTGAAATCAAGAATGTATTTGCCATCACTGAAGATAAGGAAGGAAATGTATGGGTAGGTACGGATAAAGGGCTGAAAAGAATTGAAACGAACGGTGACCAGATACGGGTGGAAGGAAACTATGAAAAGGAGAATGGGCTGGAAGAAGCCGGAGTGCGAACCCTGTATGTGAATAACTATAATCAGATTTATGCAGCCTATCTGAACGTCGTTATTCGCATCGACGGAAGAGAGAAGGATAAGATAGAATCTGTTTATACACTACAGAGTGGATTGACGGACGGACATGTCAGTTGCATGGTCGACGACCATATCGGAAACACATGGGCAGGAAACAATGTAGGAGTGATGACCATCAGAAATGGACAGGAGGCTTTTTATAGTTATCTGTCGGTGGGAAACTGCAGTGCAGTCTGTCGTTTGAATGACGGACGCTTGTTATGGGCGAATTCCTGGGGGCTGATTTTCTTTGATCCTTCTGCTACCAAAGGCGATAGTGGCAAGAAGCATTTGATGCTGACCGATGTGGAAGTCGGTGGAGAAACGGTGCTGGCAGGAGAAAAGCGGAACGGGCAGATGATTCTGGCTGTTTCTCCGGAAAAACAGGAGAAACTGGTGTTTGCTTCCGATAACAACGACTTTCATTTGTTCTTTTCCGATCTGCGTTACGGACTGGCACAGCGCAAGATTGCTTACCGTCTGCTTCCTGCGGACAAAGAATGGAAAATGATACCGCTTGCAGAAGGACTGTGGTTCAACGGATTGGCTGCCGGAAAATATGCCTTGCAGGCTAAGCTGGTTTTCCCGGATGGGAAAGAAGGGGAGGTAATCGAGATTCCTCTGGTGGTGAAGGGTAAATGGTATCAGACTATATGGGCGTATATCATGTATGTTCTGTTACTTGGCGGATTATCTTATTTCTTCTATTCTTATTTCAGAAAGAAGGATCAGCGCAAACAGATTCATCGTGACCGTGAGATGATACTGAAGGAGAATTTGAATCTCGAAAAGCTGAAACAGGAACAAAAGAAAGAGATAGAAGCGATGAGGAACCGGTTGCTGATGCTCTTTGTACAGGAGTTGCGTACACCGTTGTCACTCATCATCGCTCCGCTGAAGGAATTGCAGAAGGATGACTCTCAGACTTCTCAGCTTTCTCTACAGGTGGCGTACCGGAACTCACTCCGCATGGTGGATGCCTGCGACCAGTTGCTGGCAGTATACGGGCAGGGCAATATGGAATCAAAACTGGAAGTTGCTCCGTATTCGGTGGATAAAATGATCGACAGTTCTCTTTTTGGTGTCCGGGACTTGTTGAAGGTGTATACCATTGATTTCCATTGCGAGAAGAGAATCAAGAAGGAGATGGAATTTTATGTGGACAAAAAGAAAATAGAATTCGTCATTCATAATCTGTTGACAAATGCTTTCACCCATACGCATTATGCGGGAACGGTTTCTTTATCTGTTTGTGAGGTCGTGAATGACAATATGCACTATGTCTGCCTGATAGTAGAAGATGACGGAAAAGAAAAGGTAAGAACCGTTGAGCAGTTGATGAGCGAGAATGAAGGATCGGAACGTGATATGTCGGCTGCGCAAATGGGATTCACCATCATGCAACAGATGATCGAAGCTCATTACGGAACGATTACTCTTGAAAGTACTGAAGGAAAGGGGACGAAGGTCACGGTCAATCTTCCCGCCGACAGAGATGTCTTTGAAAACAATCCGAATATTCAGTTTATTGATCCGGAAGAACTGACAGAAGTAGCAGAGCCGGAACCCGAATCGGCAGAAACACAGAAACAGGATTTGGCAGTAGAGGATGCTGTGGTGCAACAGGATCAGCAACTGCCGCTTTTTGCGGAGGCATTGCCTGCCGAAGAAGTAGCATCCCCCGTAGCGGGCGGAGTTAAAAAGACGATATTGATTGTAGAAGATCATAAGGATATCCGCCTGTATCTGAAAGTGCTCTTCGGCAATGAATATAACTTGTTGATGGCAACCAACGGGCAGGAGGGAGTCGATACGGCAATGAAAGAGATGCCGGACTTGATCATCTGTGATGTCATGATGCCGGTGAAAGACGGTTTCGAATGTTGCCGGGAGGTGAAGGAGAATCCGGAAACGTGCAGTATTCCTTTTATCATGCTGACGGCAAAGGTAGAAGACGACGATATTATTCACGGACTACAGCTGGGTGCGGATGATTATGTACTGAAACCATTTACTCCGGGCATTCTGAAGGCGAAAGTCAGCAGTCTGATTAATGGTCGTCAGACGTTGAAGCAGATGTACACGAAGTTGTTCAAATTGCCGGGAACGGATACAATTGTCGTGAGCGAACCGGAACAGGCGGGTGAGGAAGTGAAGACGGAAGATCCGTTTATCACAGCTGTTATCAAAATTGTGGAAGAAAATATTTGCGAGGCGGACTTTAGCGTGAAGAAACTGGCAGCGGAAATGAATATGAGTCAGCCTACCCTCTACCGCAAAGTGAAGCAAAGTACAGACTATACCATTATAGAACTGATCAGAGGAGTACGTATGCGCCGTGCGGGAGTGCTGTTGAAAACGAAACAATATGCAGTGCAGGAAGTTGCCGAAATGGTGGGGTATAATGACATTCCGACTTTCCGCAAACATTTTGTGGATGCATTTGGTACGACTCCTTCTACGTATGAATAAAAAAATGACTACTTTTGCAGTCGAAAACCCTAAAATGAGGAATCGGCGTGCAAAGGTATTTTATTTATTTGGCTTATGATGGAACCAACTATCACGGTTGGCAGATACAACCCAACGGGAGTAGTGTGCAGGAATGCTTGATGAAGGCTTTGTCTACTTTTCTGCGTCGTGATGTGGAAGTGATAGGTGCCGGACGGACGGACGCGGGGGTACATGCCTCGCTGATGGTGGCACATTTTGATCATGAAGACGTGCTCGATACGGTGACCGTTGCCGACAAGCTGAACCGTCTGTTGCCTCCTGATATTTCTGTCTATCGTGTCCGTCAGGTGAAACCGGATGCGCACGCCCGTTTTGACGCGACTGCCCGGACGTATAAGTACTATGTGACTACCGCCAAATATCCTTTCAACCGCCAGTACCGCTACCGTGTCTATGGTTCATTGGATTATGAACGGATGAACGAGGCTGCACGTACCCTGTTCGAATACATCGATTTTACAAGTTTCAGCAAACTGCATACAGATGTAAAAACAAACATCTGCCACATCTCCCATGCCGAATGGACGAAGATGGAAGGAGAAGACACCACCTGGGTATTTACTATCCGTGCCGACCGCTTTCTCCGTAATATGGTGCGTGCCATCGTAGGAACATTGCTCGAGGTAGGACGCGGCAAACTGACCGTGGAAGGTTTCCGTAAAGTGATAGAACAACAGGATCGTTGCAAAGCAGGAACTTCCGCTCCGGGAAATGCGCTCTTCCTTGTCAACGTAGAATATCCGGAAGAGGAAATAAGTAATAGGTAATAAGTATTAAGTAATAGGTAATAAGTATTACCCAGTGCTTATTACCTATTACCTGATACTTGTTACTTGACACCTATTACTTATTACCTATTACTTAATACTTATTACTTATTTCAACATGTGGTTATTATTAGCTTTTCTCTCGGCTACCTTGCTGGGATTTTATGATGTATTCAAGAAACAGTCGTTGAAAGATAATGCGGTGTTGCCTGTATTGTTTTTGAATACGCTTTTCTCCAGTCTAATTTTTCTGCCGTTCATTTTGGTATCGGCATTTGAACCTGATCTCCTTGGGGGAACCATCTTTAATGTTCCCGTTGCAGGATGGGAGCAGCATAAATATATTATCATCAAGTCGTTTATCGTTCTGTCATCGTGGATATTCGGTTACTTCGGGATGAAACACTTGCCTATTACTATTGTGGGGCCTATCAATGCCACCCGTCCGGTGATGGTGCTTGTAGGAGCGATGCTGGTGTTTGGCGAGCGTCTGAATCTCTACCAATGGATCGGAGTGATGCTGGCAGTGGCTTCCTTCTTTATGTTGAGCCGTTCGGGGAAGAAAGAAGGGATCGATTTCAAGCATAACAAATGGATTCTCTTTATTATACTGGCAGCAGTCATGGGAGCTGTCAGCGGATTGTATGACAAGTTTCTGATGAAACAGTTGAATCCGATGCTGGTGCAATCGTGGTATAATGTCTACCAGTTCTTTATCATGGGAACCATTATCTTTCTCCTCTGGTGGCCCAAACGGAAGACGACCACTCCTTTCCGCTGGGACTGGACCATCATTCTGATTTCCGTATTCCTTTCGGCGGCAGACTTTGTCTACTTTTATGCTCTGAGCTATGATGACTCCATGATCTCCATCGTTTCGATGGTTCGTCGGGGAAGCGTGATCGTATCTTTCATTTTCGGAGCGCTCTTCTTCCGTGAAAAGAATTTAAAAAGCAAAGCGATTGACCTTATCCTCGTGTTAATCGGAATGATATTCTTATATTTGGGATCAAGAAATTGAAAAAAGCCTTTTATATTGCTTCTATGTGGCTTGAGTTAGTTTCTAGATTGACTTGAAATGTTAAAAAGCCTCATTTGGTAGAGTATATTCCTGCCAAAATTCTATCTTTGTTTTACAAATGATTTACGAAAATATAAAAGTATGGCAACAGTATCTTGGGTAGTGTTTAAACATCATAAGAAATCGGATAATACATACAATCCTAAGATTCGGATTTCTCATAATAGAACTTCCTCTTATATATCTACTTCGATATATACAGAATTGGTCAGATTTAAAAAAGGATCAGCTTCTGGAACTGTTACTTCCGAAAGGATAAAAGAAGAACTGGATGATTTAGTAAAAGAGTATCGACAAATAATAAATGAAAATCAGGATATAATCGAAGAGTGTGCTACCTCTAAAGATATCGTTGCAATGATCGAAAGGCGTAAACAGCGGAAAGATATAGACTTTATAGAATTTGCTAGGCAACATATAGTAACGACTCCTAACGAGGGCACTAAAACGGTAAAAACAACTGGAATCAATGCTCTATGCCATTTCCTTAAATATAAGAATGGTAACGAAAAACTAGCAATAAAAGATTTGACTTCTAAATTTCTGAGGGAATATGAAGGATGGTTACGGAAAGAAAGGTTTATCACTGTTAAACAAAATAAGGCAGCTAAAAATGAATATAAAACGATAAAGAGACCACCGTTGAATGATACCGGGGTACATTCTTATATGGGAATTATTCAATCTATTTTTAATGCTGCTTTATTGCATTTTAATGATTATGAAAAAGGGGATATCATTATAACCAATGATCCGTTTAAAGTGTATGCTATTCCAGCGGTATTGGAAGCGAAGAAGAGAGCTGTAGACACCGAAATAATTAGGAAGATATATAATTATTCACCTATAAATAAACGAAGAAGAACCACTACATTTACTCGTGATATTTATATTTTGTCTTTCCTATTGGCAGGAATGAACGCTATTGATATGCTAAATTGTTGCATGGTGGATGGTAGAATAGAATATGAACGCCAAAAAACTAAGGATAGAAGAAAGGATAAGGCTTTTATTTCTGTTTATGTTCATCCATTAGTAATTCCAATTATAGAAAAATATCGTGATCCATCTGGGGAGCATTTATTTGATTTCCATAAAAGGTACAATAATGTGAGGAACCTGACAAAAGGAATACATCGGGGCATGAGGTCTCTATGTGATGAATTGGGAATTGATTACATTCAATTCTATTCGGCTAGGCATTCTTTTGCGACTATTGCCCGTAATGAATGTGGAGTTAGTAAAGATGATATTGCCTTGTGCTTGGACCATTCATCTGGAAAAACAATAACTGACACATATATAAAACGTGATTTCTCTATTATAGACAGAGTTATAAATAAAGTAGTGGAACACGTTTTTGAATATGAAGGATAATAAATAAAAGCCCGTTTTTAGACGGGCTATTTATTGGTCTTATGTATTATATTTGATGTTTGCATAGATGGTAGTTCGTTGTATATTACATATTTTTACAACAAAAAAACTATGATATCTATTTTGGCATTCATTTTATCTATCATTGCGATTCTAGCTATTATTAATATCGCATATTATATTCATACTATGCAAGTTCGCAATCCATATTTAACGGATGAACAGGAGCGGACGATTAATCAATTGAATCGTCAAAGAATACCACTTTTTCGACGTTTGATGTCAGCATTGGTGTTCCTCTTATCACGCCTCGGTTAGGGGTGCATGTATAATATGTATTTTCAGCTCTTAGAATAGCAATAACTGGTTCATTGTTGCTGGTAGAGATTTCTCCCACAGTCTCGGTTATTGTTCTTCCATTATGATTAAAAGTTATACTGTATATTTTTGACTCAGATACAAAAAATCCCAGTGAATTAAGGTACTTCTTAATGTTACTATATATAGGCTCTGGCTCTTTAAAGTCAGGGATAAATAATTTTATATTTGAACGTTCTTGCATTTTGTTATTTATTAATATAGCCCGCTTTTTAGACGGGCTAATTTTAATGAGTGGTATATTTTCTACTTCCATTGTGGTGAATATGGCTAATCATCCAATGAATGTTGATTCGTGATCTTTGTTAAATCCTTATCGAAATAATATATCGTGGAATTTATGACCTTACTTCCCATTTTATTATTTCCTCTGCATGTAAACTTGACAATATAACCATTGAAATCACCCTTATATGTTTTATCTTTTGTATCGTATATATTTTGTAGGCTATCTCTAATCTGCTCCAGTATCGGAATACTATCTGCCATTATTTTAGTCCTTTTTCCGTAAAGTATGGGATAGTCTTTCCAAACATCATATTTCATTATTTGATCTTTAGTTTCTGCTATCTGGTCCTTGATTGTTTTAGCTTCTTCTGTATCCATGAAAAATGTAAAGGTAGAATCTACTTTAGACATTTCTACAAACTCGTAACTATCCCAGTCATTCATCGTAGTTTTTAGTTTGGCTTCGATAAGCTCTCTTGCTTTGTCTTCATTTGATTTCCCACATGAACAAAGTACAGTGATTACACATACTAATAAAATGATCTTTTTCATAAGCTAGTTTTTTAATTATCCGATTTTATTTGATTTTTCAAGATTACATTTTTGGCAAAGTAATTGTAAATTCTCAACGCTTGTATCCCCACCTTTAGAGAAAGGAATAATATGATCTAAGTGCAAATTTTCATTCGATCCACAATAAACGCATTTTCCTCCATCTCTATTCCAAACAGTATCTACAACATCTTTTGGTATTGGAGGACGTTTGTTTGCTTCTGGAAATATCTCGCCTTCATCTATAAGCTCTTGGAGAGCTAATTTTTCTATTTCTCTTTTCTTTTTCTTTTCTAGCAATTTAGCTTTTATTTTGTCTTTCTCGATCTGTTCTTTATTTCTTTCGTATTGAAGTTGTGTATTAGCTTCTCGCAACTTTTCCAATAAATTTTTGCTTTCAATCTGACTCATAGTGAGTTCTGAGCTGCATTCATTATATTTTGCCCGGAAATATTTAGCTTCCGATACAGCTTTATCTAAGAAGCCTACGTATTTCTTATTTTCTTCATTCTCTTTAAAGATAGTGTTATATTGATTTGTTAGCCTATCAAATTTGCGCTTTATTACCGAATATCTATTACAGGTATATATTTGAGCAAGTATTGCAATAAATATAAATATGATTAACCATGCTCCCATACTTATCTTCTTCTAGGTCTTTGTAATTCTATAACGTTAAAAATCTGCTTTACTTCTGCTAGATCAATCACTCGGTCAGGATACATACTATTTAAAGAATGTATTGTGATTGTATGATTATCCATATTATGATCTATGATTCTCTTTACGAGTATTCCTTCTTCATGTACAATAACGAAATCCCATTTAGTATAATGTAGCTTTGATTCTACCCAGTATTGGGAATATATTTCTCTACATAATAATCTGTCACCTTCTAAGTAACTTTCTTCGGTTCCGTCATTCATACTATCTCCCCTTACTTCAAAAGCTACATAGTTTCCTTTGGCTTCGTGGTCTATAATAAATGGTATGGTTGGGAGAGTTTCCATGTATGCGGCATCTTGATATCCGCATAGGTATCCTGCTTGTGCGTATTGACTCACTAATGGTACGTTTATAATATGGCTTTGATTAAGTGGTACTGCTTCTAGAACTTCTACTTTTTCTAAAGGAACCTCACTAAAAGGTTCACCTTTCTCTTCTAAAATCCAGTCTATGTTCCAATGAGGAAAACTCTTTTTTATTTTTTCAATTGTAGGTTTTCTAAAACTTTCTCCAACATTATTTAAGTATCCATTTCCTAAACCGGAAATAGTATAAAATTGATTGGGATTAAGTCCTTCCTTCTCAATGAGATAGAACATTCTTTCTTTTAAAGTCATATAGATATTCTAGTTTTAATTGTAGAATTTCTAGCGTATTAGTATTTCTTAACTAGAAATTCTATGCTAGATATAGAACTTCTAGTATCTTTGCAACATCAAACAACATCCAACACTGCAAAGGTGCGAAGTTTGAGTGAGAAAACCAAATATTTTACATAACTAAAAATAGGTAAGACGATGAGAAATAGAGATTATGAACTAGTAAAAGACGGCAAATATAATATGAAAGCCATCATGCAGAGAGCTTGGGTATATGTACGCCAGTATGGTTATTCTCTTAAATCTGCCTTGCGTATTTCTTGGGTGGACGCTCGCTTAAAGATGGATGAATATGTAGAATCATTGAAGCCGAAAGCCATTGAGTCTAAACAGGGTAATGTGTTGAAAGCGTTTTTCGCCGATAAGTATGCTAACTACGATAGTTCTTGGAGATAATGAGCATTATTCTATTGATCACTTTTACTATCGTAAGACTGATGTACAAAGAACTAAAATAATATTAATATACGATTATGAAAAAGAAGAATTACAGCGTAATGGGATTAGTTCAGAAGGCTATCATAGATAGCATGAACTTTTCGAAAGAGAACGGGTCCCAGATATTTATCGAAGTATCTCCCCATGTTAATTCCGTTCAGTTTTATGCTTATCAAGATAGGTGGGAGTTTTCTAAGAAAAGGGAGTTTGACTTTCATATCTATACACGGGGTAGTTTGTCTCCTACTGTAAAAGAGGCTAAGAAGATGCTTAAACCTATTTACGATTTCATTAAACAAAACTCAGATAAGCAATAAGTTTAGTATAACAATATGGAAATCCCTAAAAGGGAAACCAGTCGGGCGGATTTATAAAAAAGCTTGCGTAGACGTAGAGAATATTCTACGCAAGTACTACTAAATTAAATAGTTCTTTGACATATTGGTTCATACGAAAAGAAATTCAACCGTAGCAGGAATGCCGTGATCGGTTGAAGGTTCGAATTAGTAATATATATCGCTTGGAAGTCCGCAAAGTCTTTAGCAGTAAGCATATAGCAGTTAAGGCGAGCTATAACGCTATCTAAGTGATTCAACATACTGCCCGTCACGTCTCGATACGTGGGAGAATCCGTAGAAGGTATCGCGGGCACCAATAATAATCAAATAATTAATCTTATGGCAAATAAAAGGACATCTGTAATTACAGAAAATGTACTTCGTACTAGAGGTATTGAAGTGACAGAATACACCGAAGAAGTATCTATTGGTCTTGAAAAAATGGAAATAGATCAAGTTTTTGGATTCAAAAAGAAATCTAGTAATCTTTATTCTACAATTAGTAGAAAGAGGCGAGATTCATACTTTAAAAAAGATTGGGAAATGCTAGGAATTGACCCATTAAAGGAAATATGTTTTGTTAAACGTACCTTATAATGGAAATTATATCCCAAGATTATGAAACGTATGTGGAGAATTGCAAGGCTTCTTCAAATATAATATTGTCAGAATGTGAGTATCAAGCAGCTAATGTGTCTCACAGGGGGTATTTAGATAAAGAGGTTGCTGATATTCTGCGGAAATCTGTACAGACAATTAGTTCTCAATTGAAGACTGCTAAACAAAGATTGGGAATAAATAAAAATGTGGAGCTAACTTGGTATATGCAATGTGTTGCTTTTAGGAAAAATTTCGATATAAATGAAATACGCAAGCATGGCGTTGCAGTATTCTTCTCTGTTTGGTTCTTTGTGCTTGCTGTAACACCGGATTATCAAATGGATATGAGACGTTGTAATATTCGTCCTGCTGCAAAAACAGCTCTACGTATGATGAGAACTAAAATGGACGGCGATTTAATGCTTTCCGCTTAGTATTAACTAAAAAATAATGTTCTATGAAAACTATTCATAAAATACAAAATGCTATTGCTGTCATTGCTCTTGCTATGGTAACTCACCTAGCATTGCAAATCGAAATGACTAGAAACGAAACAATATCATGTATTATAATGCTATTGTTAACTGTGTTCATGCTTTTAGAGAGAAGTTCAAAAGAGGTACATTAAAAAGAATAGGGGGTAGGTATGGAGAACGATCCTATTATAAATCAAGCCATTCAGTTTGGTATTAAATATGGAATTGAAGCTTGGAAAAACGAAAGGAATGCGAATCTTAAAAATAAAAAGATTCTTATATGTAAATCGGATGCAGAAGACCGTTTCGGTAGTGGTGTCCTTAGAAATTTAGAAAAAAGGAAACTTGTATTTCCATATCAATTCGGAATTGAGGAAGTTGTAGATGAAGAAGGTGAACCTGTTAAAAAGGCGAAAGGATATATTTATTATAAATTATCTGATTTGGTAGAAGCTATTGAAAAAGGAAACATATTGAAATGCCTTCAAAAACGCAAATAATTTATTGTTTAATTCTAATCATGGAGTAAAGGACTCCGTGCGGTATCCAGTCCGCTATTTAAGTTTTGAATTATCTCGGTGTCCGTTGGTTCGGTATCCGGGAACTATTTTATTAACTACTTAATATTACGATTATGGATGATAAGAATGAAAAAAAATTAGTGTTGAGAGATAGTGATTCATCTCTTGAAGTACAAACTATTGATTTGAAAGGCGCTATCCCATCTTTGAAAGATGCTCAGGAATTGCCTGTTGACCTGTGTGGAAATTACTGGACTCCAGAGAATCCCGGAGAATTTAAAAAGGTGATATTTTTAGAAATTAAGCCGCAAAAGGTACTTTCTCAAAGTACAGGTGAACTGATTGATTTAGATTGCGTAGTTTTTGCGGAACAAAATGATAAAGGCGATCTGGTCACTGTTATTAATGGCTCTATCAGATTGGTTGGTTCATTGCAACCCTATGTTGAAAGTGGTACCATAAAACATGGAACGATGCTAAAGATAACTTTTTTGGGTAAACGGAAGAATAAAACAAATGCTAACTTTTCAGACAATTGGTCTGTTAAACCAATGCGTATTGATTTATCTGCTGCTGGATGATAGATTTTGATTTAAATAATATGGTAGAGGGGGAAGAGCTTAACCCTTCTGCCTATAATCCGGAAGATTATCCTACTAAAGAGGAGATGCTTGATTTTATCTCTTTGAATTGCAATAAACCACCTGTTAATATTGATTTGAAGGAATTGAGTGTTAACGGAGTAGTAAAGCGTGATCCTATGGAGATGTATTTGAAAAGCGATCATATTTCCTCTTCCAATTTGAAAAATGCTCTTAAAACTCCACGATCCTTTTATTATGATTACGAAAGGACATTTGAAGAGAAAGAAAAGCCTTGTTTTCAGTTAGGGACATTTGCCCACATGGCATTTTTGGAACCACGTTTATTCGAGCTTGTGAAAGTAGAACCTAAGTGTAACCAATCATCGAAAGATGGCGTGCTTGGAATGATTCGGTTCTATAATGAATTGCTCCTGAATGATAAGAATTATGTTCCAGATGTCGAAGAAGAAATACCTTCTGAAAGGTGGAATTTCTGCGATCTGAAAGACTTTCGTGATAATAAGAAACAGAAGTGCATTGATTTGGGATACTCGTTTATCAGTGATGAAATGAGTATGATAATTAAAGCTCTTGAAAGAAACTATTATTGGTATGGTGGCGGCATCATCAAGCAGCTTTTGAAAGGTGCATACTCAGAAGTATCATTCTATGGCAAGGATGAAGAAACGGGGCTTAATGTAAGGGTCCGACCGGATTATTTCAATGTAGAGGAAAATATCGGTGTAAACGCAGTTATTTCCTTTAAGACCACACGTGCCGACGATCTCGGCAAGTTCTACTATGATTGTGCCAAGCTCAAGTATGAGCTTTCAGAAGGAATGTACCAAGAAGTTATGAGTAGCGTTACTGGACGAAACTTTAATGTAACAATCATGATTATGTTGCAGACGGTAGAACCATACGATGTCGCTGTTCTCTTCTGGTCGCCCGATGATTTGGCAAATGGCAAGTATAAATATCGCTATGCTCTTTCTATCGTAAAAGACTGTTTTGACAAGAAATGGTTTCCCGGATATGATGCTAAAGCCGAAGAAGGAGCAAGAGGTATTATTGATATGCAGCTCCCGGAATGGAGTCAAAAATTGCTTCATCCGGTGGCTATTGATGATTTTGAATAATGGAATTATGCAAAACAGATATTCAAACGATAGAGCGCCTACTTAGACAATGCTCTGATAAAATAGAGAAATACGCTCCTAAAACATCTCCTGATCAGGATTTATGTAGAAGGTGCAAGAAAATGCTTAAAAAATTAAATACTAAGAAACAATGATTGATTTAAAAGACTATGTACCGGAGGAACTTAAATTTAAGCTCCCTACCACCGTGAAATTTCCCGAAGTGATTTTCTCTGATTGTGTCTCTATGGACGATGTAAAGAAGAAGCTTGCTGAGAGTTTCGTTACCATTCAGGAGAAAGACGTAATCGCTAACCGGGTGATGGACGATTATGAAATCTCAACTATCCGTGCGAATTATGGTGAAATTGCTGAGGAACAGATGCCGGAACTTGAAGCACAGTTCGAAGCATTGAAAGCAAAGTTCAATACCGAGAAGAAAGAATTTGAGGCAAAGATTTCAGCATTAAATACTCAGTTTAAGGACCTTGTGAACCTTGCAAAGAAAGGTGTGAAGGATTATCCTTTGAAGATGATCGATACTTTCCGCATTCCGGTTATGGGGTATTACTTGTATTACTCATGGGTGAATGACGCTTTTCGTCTGGCATTAGTTCAAGAAATTCCGAAGCATGAATACAACGATCTGTTTAATTCCGGAGAAAAAAATCAAGAGGCATTCAAAGAATTGGGATATGAACTGCCAAACGTTGATTTTAAAGATACTCGTAAGAATGTCCGCCGATTCGGAGAAGGAGAGGATATAATCGAGGTATGGGAGGAAGATGGTCAAGATGTATGGCTGGAGCAATGGATTGAAGATTTCTTGAATGAGGATAACGGTGAAATAGTTCCTATTGAACGTCACGAATGGCATCGAGTTCCAATCGAGGAAAGTCCGTGGAGAAAGGAGGACGAAAATGACGAGACTAGCACACAAGAGGGGGAGACCAACGAAATACCGGAAGAGTCTGAGGAATAATCCTTATTGGGAAGAAGTAAAACGTAAGGTCCGAATCCGTGACGGGCACAAGTGCCAAGTATGTGGAAAGACTTATAATTTGGAGATTCATCACAAAGTCTATGACGTTGCAGGATACTCTATAGTTGGACATGAATTAGAGTTCTTGTATTGTCTTGAAACGCTATGTGAAGATTGCCATGCAATGAAGCATGGTAAATAACTTTGTTAACCTGCTCGTCCGGTCTGTGAAGATATGACGGGCAAACATGGGGATGTAGCTCAGTGGATAGAGCGCCGTGTGTGGTGGAAGGTTGAGAGTTCGATTCTCTCAAGTTGATTCTTAGCTTAACGGGAGAGCACCACAAGCGGAGGTCGATGGTTCGAATCCGTCCATTTCCACAAGCCTTTAGGATGGTCGAAGCAGAAGTAGAGACAAACAAACTTATATAAGTTTACGGGCTGCCAAATGATGTGGCTATACACGACGGAAAGACGCCGAAAAACCTATAAGTGTTTCTATGAAGTAGCTGAAGAGTTGTTGTAATGCCCCGGAGAATATGCTTCGGGGCTTTTAATTAGAAACCTATAAATATTAGATATGAAACAGGTAAGTAGTAAACAAGCTCAGAGAAACAGGGAGGTTGCTAAAATAAAGCAGTCGCTTTCCCCCTTTTGTGTAATATGTGGCAAGCCAGCAGTAGATGCCGCGCATTTGGTCCCTAAGAGCATGTATCCGGAACATTACACCAATCCTCAGAACATCGTAGGATTGTGTCGGGAATGCCATAATAGGTACGATAATAACTTAGCATTCAGAAGGAGACAGAAGCGTCTTATAGAGCGTGTGAAGTCTTTTGATGAATGTGCAGCAAATAGATATTTTCATTTATGAATAGCTATCAATTGATTTCCAAGCTCCGAAAGGTGCGTGATGATACTTATTTAACTACAGCAGCGCAAGCCTTATATCATGAGCTTGTAGCGATTTGTAATGATATGAAGTGGAAGGATGTTTTTAAAAAGAAGAACTCTGATTTGTGTTCTATTCTGAATATGTCAGAGAAAACCTTAATAAAATCAAGGAGTGATTTGAGCGATGCCGGATTACTTTACTTCCAATCGACAAAAGACAAGAGAATCGGCTGTTATTACTCATTTACTACTGTAATATCATCCGTCTATTTTACAGATGAAAGTACAGATGATTCTACAGATGATTCTACAGATGAAACTACAGATGATAATAACGGAGGTGGAGAAATACCACCTGTAGAATCACCTGTAGAAACATCTGTAAAATGCTTAGATGATAATTTGCCATCATCTGTAGTTTCATCTGGAAAATGTTTAGATGAAACGCAAATCTCACCTATTATAGATAATATAAACATAAAACAAGAAGAGAGTCTCGCGCATACGCACGAGAGCACCCTACCCGAAAAGCCTAAGCGATCTAGGAAAAAAGAAGGAGATGCGAAGCCTTTAGTTTACCCTTTTACTTCGATAGCATTTATGTCGGCATGGACGGAACTTGTGAAAACTCCAAAATGGAAAGGAAAGCTAAATTATGCTTTGCAGATTTCATTAAACAAGCTGGGGCAGTTTGAAGAAGAGTTCGCTATCCGACAAATAGAGCGAGCTATAGAATCCAATTGGACCGGAGTCGTATTCTCTGGTACTGAACGTGATTATCAAGAATGGCTAAAACAAAAAAAGTATGGAAACAATCAGAAACCTTGTACAAGCAAGCAGGAAGCAAATGACCATGCCTTGCAGCAATTCATTGCCGAGCGTCAGCGTAGAGAGCAAGGCTTGGTTAACGAAGTGGAAAGACCCTTCTGATATTGAGCGTGTCTTTTCTCCGACAAACTGGGCTTATGTGGCTCAGAATCCAGAAAAAGCATATTTTTCAAATTGTCCCACGATTAAAAAGTATGATGAAGTTTATGGAGAAGGAAATGCGGAAATGTGGATTTATGCACAAGTGCTGGCATTATTTGGGTCTAGTTCTTGTAAAGACGAAGGGGTAGCACAAGGAATCGGAATATTTGCTCAGACATTTGCATCGTCTGTTCAGATATACAAATTATCAGAACTAATGCTGTTTTTTTCTCGATACAAGTCTGGAAGATACGATAATTCTTTTTCTCAATTTGATGCCCGAAGGATTGGAAATGCTTTTTTCAAAGAGTTTATTCCAGAGAGACAGAAAGAAATTGATCGATGTGAAAAGCGAAAGATTAATGAGGAAGCATTAGCTAGACGGGAATTGCCTGCCGGATATACAATCCCCAAAGGGTATAATCCCTATACTTGGTATTTGGAGACTAAGAGACGTGCTGCCAATGGAGACAAAGAAGCTATTGAGAAATTAAAATATCCCCAAGTACGATTAACATAGTGGTCTATCAGATCGCTATTTTTTTATTTAATAACCAAAACGTTTTCCTTATATCGGGAAAACGATCAAAACCAATAGAGAAATGAACAAATTTAAGATTGGAGATATAGTTTCCTATCGTAATACGAGAGGAAACATAAAGAAGGCTGAAATCACTTCCTTTGAGACTGTAGACAACGGGAAGGTTTGGTTTCATGGTATTGACACGGATACCAAAGCAAAAGTCTGGTATCCTTTACATATATCCGAAAAATTAATTCAATAAAGAACAAAAATGAAGAAAAGTAAGTTTGAAATAGCATTAAATGCTTTGAAAAATATAGCCGATCCTATTAGCTATCTACGAACAGAAGCTAAGCGTATGGGAGAAAGGCTTGATGGAAGAGGTTCAGTAGAGTTTGCCAACAACGGCAATAACCTTAGTAAGATGGCCGAAGACGCATTACGCGATATAGAAAACACCACGGAGCCTGAAATCACGGAAAAATTTAAAGGAACACCCGGACAATGGCGAGTGGAATCAGATGAATGGGGTGATTATATTGTTTCAGATGACCCAAATCCTCCTCATCATGGAACTGTGATATGTGGAATGGATAACGAGAATCAGGAGATTGAAAGAGATGCAAGGTTAATAGCGGCTGCTCCTGAATTATTGGAAGCATTACAGAAGGTCGTTAAATTCCATAAAGCTGGATTGCATTTGTCAGATCCTCTTATTAAATATGTTTATCCAGCAATCAATAAAGCTTTAGGAATTAACGAATAACTAATTATAAAATGAATGGAATATTAATAAATGGAGTTTTTCATGAAGCCATACAGTCAGATACTGCAAGTTTTAAATGCGATCAATGTTCGTTGAAAGATTTTTGTGAAGAAATTGGAACGTCTACCTTATCTTATTTTCCTCTTTGTGAGCATTTGACAAATGATAAATTAACGGTGTTTGTCAACCGTGGAAGTATTAATATAAAAACGAAATAGATATGAACAGAATCAAATTACACAAATCCATTCAGCATATTACAACGACTAATGGTAAGTTGAGCGATAAGACAATAAAGTTAATAAATAAAATGGCAAAGAAAGCGTATGGAAACAAATGACATCATGCAGCATATTGATGAACTGCTGCAAGGTTACTCAAATGAAGAGTGTGCGGAGATTTTAAAGGAAGTAATAAGTGAATGCCAGTCACGGATTGAAAATTGTGATGAAGGTGTTTACACTAATTCATAATAATTTAGAAAGGAACTAAAGTATGAGACTAATTACAAAACAAGCTGCCAAGCTGAAAGAACTTGAAGCCAGACGGGAAAGGATAGTTAATCGTGTTGCTAAACTCGACCTAAAAATCGAAGAGCAAAAAGAGAAAATAGCCCAATATTACAGGAAACAAGGTATTAACGTATAACGAAAGTAAAAAGGAACATTATGGAAAATCATGGAATGAAAGTAATACACCTAACTGGTGCGGAAAAACAGAGTGGATATGACAGATTGAATTTTGCGGAAGATTTAATACGTCAGCTTCCCGAAAATCACGAAGGAAGAAATACTTGGCTACTCAATTATAGCAATCGGGAAGATGCAAATAAGATGCGTGCCGATAGAGGCATTAAGTGGGATGTGTACCAGCAAGCCGCTGAAACAGTTAAGTAATCCTCAAATCAAATCAGAAAGGAGCTAATATGACATTAAAACAAGTGTAGTAATCACCGTCACACTTATTTCAGATATATTATTGATTGTTTCAAGATGGTTTGGGATAATTTTGTGAAATGGGTAAACGGAACGACAATAAAAAATGTAATGTAGACAATATAACCAAATAAATAAGTATATTTGCGTAGTGTTATGTAATTTATGTAAATGATATGAGCCTGAGTTATACATTAGATAATAGTAGAAGAGAATACTGGATAGAACAGATAAATTCTATTCATACTCAAATACCAAAATTATCACTTGACCGTACTGTAGAATTAAATTTCTGTAATATAAAAAAGGAGGAATTTACTCCAGTACATATTGTATTACTAGCATGTCTATGCGAACATTTGCATCGGTTAAAATTTAATATAATAGTTAACGCTAGAGCTGAAATAGTAGATTTTTTGAAAGAAGAGCTTAAATTTCATTTGTATTTTGATAACTCTAGCAGTGAACATATTGAGTCTGACAACAGTTCTATATTAAATTTGTGGAAAGTCGTAAAAAATAGAGCTCAGGGATATAGCATAAGTGTTACAACCTTTTTCCGCAGAACATGTTTTGATGGATATGACTTAACAGGACTTCAGACTTCATTGGATGAAATATATAACAATATTGCGGATCATTCAGAATCCAACGAGAATGCATTCTCTTATATTAGTTATGATGAGGAAAAGCACATGATTCATGTTGCTGCTTGTGACTTTGGCGTAGGTATTCCGTTTACATTAAAAAGAGCTGGATATAATTATGAGAATGATGCGGAAGCTATAAGACAATCTTTGGAAATAGGTGTTTCTGCAAAATCTCAAACGCACAACAAAGGTTTTGGACTGGATAATGTCACATCCAATCTTTCTGAGGATGGTATGTTAAGAATGGTGAGTAATAGTGGCGTTGTATTTTGTACAAATGCTAAGAATAATGTAAAACAGTATCTAATAGATTATAATTTTCAAGGGACTTTGGTCTTTTTTGATATATGTATAGATACATTTGAAGAAATGTTGGACGATATAATGATTTGATATGAAAAATGTAGTATTATTAAAAGACATACTGAAGGATAATCAATATCCAGAAGCAGGTGTGTTATTATTTAAAATAGCAAAAGAGGCTATAGATAATGGGGAAACCCTTATTTTAAATATGTGCGAGGTCGAATCTGTGCCAACTGTATTTATGAATACATCCTTTGGGGAACTTATTGCATCGTATGGAGTTGAAAAGACAAAGAAAGTTTTTCTTTTTAAAAGCATAACTAAAGCGCAGGTTCAAAGAATACGGAAGTACTTTGCAGATTATGAAAATATTGTTATGAAAAAAGATTGAATATCTTTTGATAAATAGTATACGAGGAGGTTGTGTCAAAACATTGACACAACCTTTTTTATTTTTCCAAATACATTTTAGTTCTATCAAGAGTTAATTTATTCGTTTGAAATTTAAAATTGAACAATCATGAATAAAATAAGACTAATACTTCGTTGGTTATTTATTCCATTGTGGACTACACTATTTTTTGTGTATTTGCTTATATGGTATATACAAATGAGTTGGTACTATTTCAGCTTTCAAGATTATTGGAATGCTTTTCTAATATTATGGGATAAAATAATGCTATTAATGAGATTAAAAACAATATAGAAATATGGAAAAAGTAACAGTAAAAATAGAGTTAGAGCGAGAAGATGTCTCTACTCTCATGTTCCTTGCTGGTGGAAAGTTATCAGAAGAACAATGGAATAAGCTCAAAGGTACAGAATACACGGTGGAAGATGATGACTTGGAAGGTCAGGCAATCCAGTTGAAGTTGGCTATTAGTGGTATCGTAGTTGGCAATCTTCTAAAAAAGGAACTTTCAGAAGGTGAAGTTTCTAGTAAATCAACTTATCGAGAGAAGTTAATAGCTATGCGTAAGGAGATGGAAGAAAGGGGGCTCATGGTAGGGAATATTCGTATTAGACGTAGGAAAGATAAATACCATGTTATGGAAGAGCAGGGAGATGGTAGATACTTTACTATTGAAGGAGGAGAATGTAATTCAAAGGAGGATGCCATAAAGCTAAAAAAACGATATCTGTTCGTTAGAGAGAAAGTTAGATTGTTCAATCAGAATCTTAGAATACAATTGAGAGAAAAGAAGAAACCAAATGGATAATCACATAAATCAAAGTTTGTATGCTGATTCAATAAAAGAAGCTACAAAAGTAGAGTTCCTTGCAAGTAGTGAGGAACTTTTTTTATATGCTGTCTCCCTGTATAACTCGATGATGTGGGGAAGAAAGATTGACCGGGAAAATCTTAGAAGTAAGAAGAGAGTAAAAAAATTAGGGAGAACTAGCAGGGTGTAAAAGCTTTGTTCTCCCTAATCAACACGATGATGTAGCAAATATACTATTTACTTTTTAAATTATCGTGTATGGAGAGAAAAATTAATGAAAAAACGTGGGTGAATGTACGTGAAATCGGGGTAATGTTAAATGTCCATGCCTTTGTAGTATATTCATATTTAATGCAGATAGGGGTAAGGTGCATTAAGGATCGGTATGGGAACGGATATGTCAACGGAGTAGATATTACAAAGAACTTTGAAGGTTTAAAGAAATTTGTAAAAGGATTGAGGAATGGAAGAAAGGCGCAAGCTCCCCTCAAAGAGTTAGCTTTCATTGATCCCAAGATAGGAATACATAATGATTGGGAGAGTAAAGCGGATGGCTTGGACAAGGTGAAGAAGGATTTTTATGCCTCATATACAAATCAGATCTACAGGATTAATCACTACCAGAATTTAAAGAAGGCTTTGTTCCGGTGGGAGCGCGCCACGAGAGTTTGGAAGTACGTGGAAGAAGAAAGAACTGCACAAGACCCTAATGAATGGATGGAGAGCATTTCGTTAAAATACAAGCTGTGTAATACGATATACGATGAAGAACGCCGTAAATCTGTACTTGATACAATTTGACATGGCTGTAAGAGTGATATCGGGTAAATTTGCTATTGATATAAAACTGATTATAGCATGGCGTACAATTTAAAGGAAATGACTGAAATGTGCTCTAAATGGGTGGCTGAAAATGGGCTAATGGAGCATGGCGGTGCGAGGTTGAAAGACTTTTGCGCTCATTTCGGCATAGACTCTCAAACATACTATCGTTGGCTTGAAAATGCGGATTTTGCGGATGCTATAAAAAAAGGGAAAAATGAGTTTAAGGAGAAGCTAGAGCAGAGGTTAGTTGAATCTCTGTCAAAAGCTGCTTGCGGATATGAATTTGAGGAAACTAAAACCGAATATGAAGGGAAGAAAGTAAAGAAGAAAATAGTAACAGTGAAGAATGTAGAGGCGAATGTTGGTGCTGCTATATTCTTGCTTACAAATATATCTCCTGATCGTTGGCGTAATAAACAAACTGGAACCGATGTGAAGACGGAAGGAGTAACATTGAAGGTCGAAGTATTGAAAGAAGAATCGGTTAGTAATATTAAGAAGCTCTCCACACTATCGCAGAAACGGAAGATGAAAGGAGAGGGGGAAACAGAAGACTCTGGACAATGAAAACGACCTATGTTTTTGACAGGCTATTAGAAGCCACGGTAAATCCGGTGATTCGTGGAGTATCTTCACGGGGTGGTACTCGATCTTCTAAAACGTGGAGCATGTTACAGTTGCTTTTTCTTATTGCCGAGAAGTCAGAAGCTCCTTTGCTCATATCGTGTGTAACTGATACAATGCCGGGAGTGAAACGTGGTATGTTTCGCGATTTCAAACGTATGTTGCAAGATGAAGGTCTTTGGAATGGCAAGGCAATGAATTTAACCGAAATGACTTACACTTTTCCTAATGGATCACAGATAGAGTTTTTCGGTTGTGAGAATGCTGCGAAAGTATTTGGTCCTGCACGTGATATCCTGTTTGTAAACGAAGCACAGAGGGTCCCGAAAGAAGTATTCCGGCAAATGGCGGTTCGTACTCGTTTGATGCTGTATGTAGACTTTAATCCGGTTAAGAAGTTTTGGGCACACGACTATTTCAAGGGGCCCGGCATGGTGGAAATCGTCAGCACCTACAAGGATAATCCATATTTGACACCGGAGCAGATCGAAGAGATTGAGAGAAATAAGGCTGATGAAAACTGGTGGCGAATCTTCGGACTTGGTGAAACAGGAGGAACCGAAGGACTGGTATATCCTGAATATGATATTGTGCCGGAGTTTCCAGCGAATTGTAAATGGTGTCTTGGTCTTGACTTCGGTTTCTCAGGTGATCCTACGGCGATTGTAAAAGTTGGCTTCGATAAAGATGATCTTTATGTTCAAGAGATCGCATACTCTACAGGTCTGTTGAATTGGGATATTGCGAATGTCTTGCGCAAGAATGGGCTACATAAAGTTACCACTATTGCGGACAATCAAGAGGCGAAGAGTATTGCTGAGATTTCTCGTTTGGGATGCCGCATATTTCCATGTATAAAGGGAAAAGGATCAATCATGGCAGGTATTTCACAAGTGAAGCAGTTTAAAATACACATTGTACAAGGTAGCCGAGGCATACAGGACGAAGCAGATAATTACTCTTATGTATTTGACAAGATGACCGGACTCTATGATACGAACGAGGCAGTAGACGAAAATAATCACGCTATGGACGCTATACGATACGCGACTGAGTTTCTGATCGCCAAGTATCGTCCCGGCAAGAAACAAAGAAAAGATGAAGAAAAGCGAAATTAAAACCTTTCGGGGATATGTGCGATATCGGATATATCGCCTATTTACCCCATTTCGTTGGTTATGGAAGACGTTTGTTCGTCTGACAAGTAGATATCAACGCTTGATGCAATTACGGCGTATAGCGAATCTAAAGCCGGATGCTGTGGAGAGTCTTTCGCAAGATGAAGCTGCACTTCTGCATTATATGTCGGAATACTTAATACCTTCCCGATGGGTAACACGTAATGGACAGATCATTTATACGTGTCCATCAGTTGAAGATGTAACTCTCTGGCAGATGATCGAAGCACGCAGAGCTGAAACAGTATTAGAACGTATTAGCGGATGGACTGGGGGATATGTACCAGAAACTGTTGCTGATATGGTGAAACTGACGAAGTACATTGTGGAGCAGATCGGGCAGGCTGACGAGCTGGAACGTGTACTGTTACCGGGTGGAGGTGGTTCCGGTGAATCGAATCCAATCACAGAAGCTAAAAGTGTGCTAGGAATGGTACAGATCACATCCGAACTGTTTAACTGCTCATTCGAAGATGCGAAGAAGATAAACTACTCAGATGCTATTCTAGCGATCAGCAAGAGACATGATGAAGTTGAGAAACAAAAATCTAAAACAAAATAATCATGGGAAAGAAATACAGTATTAATTCAGCAGGAAGAATCGTATCCGAGAGAGATATCTACTCTCTCGGCGGCTTTATCTCTAAGGGCAGCATCGGTGGTAAGATCGCATCTGAAGAACAGCTATCGCAGGATGGAGAATGCTGGATAGCGGGCGGAGATATTTCCAGCCGCCCGGATATCCGCATAAAAGATAATGCTTTTATAGGAGCTTTCGAACCCGGTTCGAATCCGGTTCACACCGATGGGGTAACGGAGTTTAGCGGAAACACTAAAATTCCGGGACGAATCAGTATCAGATCTTTTTCGGCAGATACCAAATGCGATATGATTGTGCGAGATAGCTTCATTGGTATTTATATGAACTGTGTTTGTGGTCCTGCTACCAATACGAAAGCGTTCCCCTTTGAGCAGGGACGATTCAATCAAGACGCGCCAAAAGGGACCTTATTTACCAGTGCTACGATGCGCGTAGACGCCGACAATTTTGTACGGAACACCGCCGTTCTTAGAATAGGAAAAGATACGCATATCTATGTTCCGCAGGGATTTAATGCGCGAATATATTGGGCTTATTATAATGATTCGCCATCCGGATTCGCCTATGCAGGAGAAAGCGAAACGGCAACATCCGCATTGTATAAACTATCGCACCCGGTATATAACACGTGTATGGTAGCCTACGCAAGAAATCCTACGTTAACTCCGGCAGAATTAGAGGCTTCCGGTGCTAGAGTAATCGGTCACATTAGCGGTTCCCTTCTCATGGACCTACGCCCCGAATCTGCATCCGGCATTTATGTTATGGACGGTTCCGAATTTATAATGCCTACGGATAACTTCGGCTTGAACGTTACGCAGCTTCGGTTCTTGGCTGGCGGGCTGATCAACACGACTATGTACACGAAAACAGACCGACAGGACTATAAACCTTATGGAACATTCAGAAACGTAGAACATCTAGAGTATACCAAGTATCTAGCAGATTCTTTCAGAAGTAATCAATACCGGGACGCATTCATCTCGGCTTATGATTGTCCTTTGCTAAGAGTTGACGATAGTACTTATGATACATCTCTGACAAATACTGGGAGTCTAGTGCTGCGTAACTGTATCGTCCCAAAAGCATCGTTTATCCACAACAAAGTTCTAGGCGATACCTACGAGAACATAGACTTTTCATATACGCAGGAGCATATCGGGAAAACGCATGCGGGGCGTCTTTTACGGAGTAGTCATGTACAAGGGCACTATGACCTGTTTAGCGGTGGAGAACTAACCGGAGTTATCAGCAGACCGGAGAATCTAGATAATACTGCTCGTCTTACAGAAGATCACGTAAGTATTCCGTTAGATGGCGATATCATTGAGCAAGGTGGGTATGATTTTCTAGCAGGAACTTTCTACGAGGACGCTAAAACGACGTCCAGTAATCGGGTGCGACCACGTATACCGTTGACTACACGGGGTGCGGTTCTACCTACAATACCGGGAGGCTTTAAGATATCGTACCTCTTATACTTGGATGATCAATTTTTAATATCCGAGGTAGTATATTCACCTACGAGTCTTAGTGGTGAATATCCGTATTTCGTATGTGGCATATCGAAGGCTGACGATACCGCTATCACGCCTAAAGAGCTGGTAGCCCTTAACGTGTCTATCACTTCGTCCGATTACTCTAAAGTGCCCATCATTTCGGGTAGCGGGTACGTAGGTGCTGGCGTAACGGTGAGAGGCGATGTTCAAGTAATCGGACAGAAATACGAAAAGCGTTATCTCGATGTTAATGAGTGGGAACGAGGAACAGTGCAGGACAGTCCAAAAGCGTGGGAGGATATTAAGATCCCGACAGGAGCAGGCAACCGTTTTAGGCTTGTTAATGTTATCCCCGTAGAGTTTGGCTCAAAGATAGCATGTAATTCGGGGTATTCGCTTAATTGCTATGTGTATGCTTCCGATGGTACATATCTTGGTACATCTAATTGGACACAGTCATGGACCGTTTATCCGAGTAAGGCTGCCTTCGTAGGGATCATCATGAAGAAAGTTTTGGCAGCTTCGGATCCGGGAGTTCTTATCGAAGAGTCCGACATACCATTGGCATCGGTTCGGTACATCACTGAGTTCAAGACATCCCGATATATCACGAACGAGCTAGACCGGAAGGACCCCAGTGATATCTTTTTGAGTCAAGACGCTTGGCAAGTATCCGCCATCAGCACCGGATCGGCGTATGTTGGTAGAGAGTACGACTCTTTGAAACAAGCGTCGAATATTTGGTGCATCCTTAAACGACCGATTAATGCCGGTAAGTCGTGGACTGTTGCATTAGGCAACGCTGTTACTTATGTGCAGGCTAACAGTTCGTGGGACGCATCGAAAAAACTGCTAGGTTTAGGCGTTAAAGATAACGCAGCGTTAACGGGTCTAGAAATGAAAAAGGGATTGAATGAAATCGTAACTCTGTTAGATGTACCCGCAGCCCGTTTTGTAGTAGAGTACGTTCCTACTCCGCGTATTATCGATATCTATGAAAAAGGCGGTATCGAGATATACGGTACTAAAATCCGAATGTACGATAATTCAGTTCTTTCCAAGACTTTGAGGAATTCTATGGGAGTAGTACTTAAAGGCAATGCGGTTGCACGGTATGACTGGACCGTAGGATGTATGTGTAGTAACGGTCACGATGACGCAATAATTAAACTGCCATGATATTCAGTGATATACTAAACTTTATGGATGGGGAAGCCGTGAAACTCGGCTTGCCTATCTATTTCGGAGATACGTCTACTATTAACGAGCTAGTGAATGACATCTCAGGTATGTTCTTAACGTTTGATGTCCCGGACGGTGGTATGTCTAAGTTGCCTCCTGCTACCCGGAAGTATAACGTAGTATTACAGTGCTTAGATAAATCGTACTATCTTACGGATAACGCTGCCGAACTTAATACATTAATGCGTACCGATTTGGCTTTAAACAAACTAATGTCCGCTTTTGTGTGTCACTTCGATGTGGATGGATTGAGTTTCAAGAAGGTACAGAATATCTATGACTCAATGAAGTCCGGTTGGAGTGTAACATTTTCTATAACAGATGATTTATTGAACTATGGATAAGGAGATATTGCAGGTTGTAGAACAGATAAAAAAGGAAATCTTCGAATCTTATGTTTCGAAAGGTTTGGTAGCGTCTGGTGAATTTGGGCGTGATCTAAAAGTAAACGATCTCGGTGATAGGGTAACTATTACTGCACCGCATTATGTCGTACAGATGGTGCAGGGTAGGAAAGCGGGGAGTTTTCCGCCTGTCTCCGCTATTAAAAAGTGGATTCAAGACAAGAACCGGACGGTTGGTGCAAACATCCCGGAGGAAGCAGCTTTCGCCATCGCTTATGTGATGAAGCGGGACGGCATCAAGGTTCCTAACAAGTATAACGGTGGCGGGGTAGTCTCCGACATCATTAATCCAGAACGGGTGAAACGGCTGACGCTGGATATAAACAAGATCATAAAGGCTAAAATTCTAACCATATTAACGCAATGAAAGTACAAGTACCAAGAATAGGTCTGAACGTAGACATCCCCGATGGCAAGGTCTACAACTATCCCGGATGTCTGTCCATTTGGGACAACATTCCGTTAAAGCTGATCGTTACGGATCTGCCTACGGACATCATAGTATACTTCTTTGTGCAATGCCGATCCTCCCTAGACTCGTTCTATGTGGCTAACCTTGAACCTGTCAACGGCATCGAGATCGATTTGGCATCCCACTTCTACCCGCTCCTCCCGGCATACAAGGACCGGATAGCCGGGTATACCGTGGAGCTAGGGCTGACTCACAGAGCTAACCTAACTGCCAACGTGCAGACACAGCAGTTCCGGATGCCGATCATGAACCTAGCTAGCCGGAACAACATCAACCGGGTATCAAAATATGATACGGACTTCCGGGATGACTTGGGACGCAGAGCACCGCTAGCGCATACACTAGATGATAACTTCTTCATCAACAGCCAATACCATGATCGTGTCTATGATGCAGAGGGTATCTATCATGACGGTGAGACCGACATATTCACTTATACACAAGGTAGTACTATACCGGATGCCTGTCAGTACAAGACAATCAAGCTAAAGAATCCGGACGGGTCAGTAGCAGCCGTGAAGCATTACCCGGAGGAAACATTCGCATGCGGAGCTATCACGCTACGCTGGCTTAACTCTTACGGGTCATACGATGCTATCTCCTGCTACAATTGGAGCACGCAGCCTACGATCACACAAGGCTTGGACGGTGGCACAGTAACCAAGCGGGAGTTGACCTGCGTATTCGAACTGACTGAGGCTAACAAGTTCGCTCTTGATGTCCTGTCAACGTCTCCGGACGTGACGGTGCGAGGCTTGGACGGTGTTCCTCATGACACCAAGATGCGCTGCTCCTCGACTACGGGAATCAAATACACCGCATCCGGCTTGGCGAAAACAGCAACGTTAAAATTCCAATACTAACATGGATATAAAGATACAGATAAATGGCACATTCTTGGAGGGCTTGACTAAGACAGATGTCAAACTCTCCATCAATGCGTCCTCACCCTACTCGTTTGGCGAGTCTACCCGCACCTACTCGGCTAACATCAAAGCACCGAGAAACCGGGTCAACGATGGTATCTTCTATCAGATGCGTAACTTCGGCTACGTGATGCGTGATACGAAGTACGAGGCTAGGATTTACATAGGTGGGATAGCGATCAACAAGCGGTTCAAGGCTAAGGTGACCTGCGATGAGGAGAGCTACAGCATTGCCCTATCGCAGTCGGACCTAAAGATGTCGCAGTTGCCAAAAGAAGTCGTGGAGGCTACTCTCATCGACTCGAATGTGGGCAATACCCGGTTCTTCCGAGCTAGCGATCTGATCACGAAAGCACTAGGTTCTCCTACTCCCGTGGCATTCCCCGCTATCGACTACGGAGGTTATGCACCGGGTCTGATCATCGAGAACTTGGGTCAGAAAGGGATTTCCGATCTACTTGTAGGCAAGTCTGTTACCGTGTTTTGGAGGTATGCATCGGAGACTGATGACGGTACGAAATACTTTAAAGGGAACGCTCTAGATATCAAGGAGTACGATACCCGGACAGCCATGACAGCACCGGGTGGCGTGACAGAATCAACCGTGGCTGTTGTTACTATGGACAACAACGCATACATTACGCTGGATATGTCTAAGATAGGCACGATGCTGAACTATGTGGTTCTCAAAGCGGTGTACAATAATCAGACGGTAGCGATCTTCCAAAAGGACGATGATCAGAACGACATCACGCAGGTCCGCTACAAGTACGTTTCTACGACTATGAATATACCTATCCGTCACTTCTATGGATTCTACATCAGCAGGGACATCAATGACTACAATAAGTTGAATGCGCTTCCGCCATCCTTCATGTCACCGGATGAAGCCGTAAACCTGTCGGGAAAAATAACATCGCTTCAGAATACCGCAGGACTTACACAGGAATGGGGAAACTGCGGAGTATCGGATGCCATAACGTATCTCACCGATATCTGCAAGATATTCCAATGGGGGTGGAAGTTTACGCTGGATGTGGACGATAGCGGCAACACGAACGTCATCGTCAACGTGTACAAACTGATCGCTGACGATGCCCGCAACGTAGATCGGAACAACGGTCCGATAACCTTCAACGAGTTCCGGCAGGATTGGTCAGACTTTTACCTGTCAACCGACAAGATCGAGGATTCCGAGGGTCTCCCGAACACCGCAGTGTTCAAGATCGGGGATTTCTTCAAGAGTCTACAGGTTTCGAAGGCATCGTTCACCGCTAAGGGTGACATCGTGGAATCCGGTGTGCCGTATCCCCAAGATGGGACGTATCCTAGATTCGCCATTCGTAAAGGATCGGTTGGTTCCGGGTCTACTTGGGTAGAATACTTCAAGTCGATCGAGTACACGCAGTCACTACAGAAGTACTATGGACTGTTTTCGGACGCATTGGACGTGACAATTAAGGCTAAAATACCTTATTATCACATCGAAAACAACTATAAGGAGAACGGGATAGTGTGGTTTAAGCAGTTAAATGCGTTCTTCTATGTCCGGTCGATCACGGACTACAACATTTCCACGCAGGAATGTAAGGTAAAACTAACTAAAATTAATTTGTTAAGACAAAAATAATGGCAGAAGATGTAACATTACTAGACCTTTCGTTCAAGACGGATGAGGCAGTAGAAGGTTTGGACGCTCTGATCAAGAAGTCTTTAGACCTTGCAGAAGAAAAGAAACAGCTAACCAAGCAGATAAACGCCGAGAAGACGGCACTTGCCGGGCTTCGTCAGAATTATAAAGACAATCTTATAGATCAAACGGCGTTCGAAAAGGCAACGGAGAAGTCAGAAACAGCGATCATATCGTTAACCAAACAACTAAACAATAATAAGAATGAGACTTCCGAGAATGCCGCCGCTATTAAAGCACACACTACCATTGTCAACTCGGAAGCGGAAAGCGTGGAAACCCTGCGAGCGAAGTTATCCCTTAACACGAAGGCACTAAACAAAATGTCCGTTGAACAGCGGACAAACTCGGAGGCTGGGAAACAGATGGTAACCCAAACCAAGGAAATCTCCGACAAACTGAAAGACCTTGAAAAAGGGGTGGGAGATACCCGTAGAAACGTGGGTAACTATGCAGAGGATATCGAGAAGGCAACCGGAAGCCTCGGCGGTATGACTGGCGCAACCGGGCAAATGGTCAAAGGTATGTCCGGCGGTATTGCTTCTATAAAGGCATTCAACGCTGCATTGATGGCGAACCCCTTTGTTGCCATTGCATCGGCTATTCTTGCGGTGATCTCAGCTATCGGAAAGTTGATGGACCGCAACAACGAACTGGCTGTTTCCGTTAAGACTATATTAGCACCTATCGAGTTGATCATAACTAAAGTATTGGACGCCGTAGCCGCTCTGTTTGTGGAGATAGTCAAGGTTTTTGAGTGGCTGGCAGAGGCTTATATTAAGGTTTACAACTGGTTAGGTCTGATATCGGACGAAACCGTTAAATCTATCGAAACTGCTAGAGGGATGGCACAAGTAGAACGGGACATATATAACGCTGAAACCGATCTTATTGTAGTTTTAGCCCGGCAACGTAGGGAAATGGAGGAACAAAAGGCTATTCTTGCCGATCAAACTAAGAGTTCTAAGGAAAGGCAAGATGCAGCTAATGAAGCCCTACGGATATCTAGAGAGATGGAAGCCTCCGAATTAAAGATACTAGAGGCTAAATATCAGCAGATAAAGACGCAAAACGAATTGTCTTACACTTCTGATGAAGACAGGAGGAAAGAACAAGAGGCTTTAGCAGCATTGGAGGAAAAGAGAGCACAGTATTTATCACAACGGAAAGAACTAACTAGTCAGGTATCCGGGCTGGAAAAAGCTGATATGGCAGCCGCCGCAGTAGCCGATAAAAAGCGTGCCGAGGATTATGCTAAATCCCAAAAAGCGGCAGCGGAGAAAGTCAAAAAAGACAAAGAAGACGCAGAAAGGAAAGCCGCCGAAACCGCTAAGAAAGTTCAGCAGGAAGTTCTAAAAAGCTACGAAAACGGAATAACCGAATTGCAGCTAAAGATAAGAGAATCTAATATCGGTATAGTAGACAAGCAGAAGGCACTAGAGGACCAAGACGCGCTAAACCAAGCTATCTTAGAAAAAGAGCGATACAGGTTGCAGCAGGGGCTTATAACGCAACAGGAATTCGATAACATCAAGCTGGAACAGCGGATAGCATTCCAAGAACAGGTAGCCACCCTAGAAGCCGAAGAAGCCGCTAAGAAGAGAGAAACGGAAGCCATAGACCTAGAGAACAAACGTGCCATAGAGGAAGCCAGCATAACTAGTGACTTCGAACGTGAATCCCTTCGTCTAGAGCAGCAATACCAAATGGAAGTTGCGAACGCTGAGAAGACTGGGGCGGACATTTCTTTGATTGAATCCAAATACGCCCAAATACGGGAAAAGAGAGAAAAGGAACTGGTAAACGCCAAGTTACAAATGACAGCCGATATCGCCGGGCAAATCTCTAATATCATGGGACAGGAATCGGAAGCCGGAAAAGCGTTCGCTCTAGCACAGGCTACGATTAACACATACTTAGGTGCATCTAAGGCTATTGCGCAGGGTGGTATTTGGGGAGTAGCGCAAGCAGCCATCGTGATCGCTGCCGGATTGAAACAAGTAGCCTCAATTATGAAGGTAAAAGAAGAAGTTCCCAAAACTAACACCAGCGTTAAGAAGTTTGCCAAAGGTGGTACCGTGTTTGGTGCTCCGCATTCACAGGGCGGTGTAACGTTCACCGGATCAAACGGACAGCAGTTCGAGGCGGAAGGAGGCGAGAATATGTACATCCTCAACAAACGTGCATCTCATGCTATAAATGCGTTGTCTGCTCTTAATCAGCAATACGGGGGACGGTCTTTTGGCAATTCTAATGCTTACCGATATGCACAGGGGGGAGGATTCGATGTTATCAGTACTCAATCTTATACGAATCTTAATCGGTCTATGTCTAAGCAAACGGTTGATTTGTCCGACAAGACAGTGGCAGCTATCGCACTTGCGTTTGTAGAAGGGGTAGAGAATGCTCCAAATCCGATAGTTTCAGTCCAAGATATTACCGATGTACAACAAAATCGTACAATTGTTATTGATTCCGCATTGGGCTAATTCGTATTTGCTACAATTTGCGGATAGTAAGTAGGTTGTAACAGCTATTTTTGTGTTGAAATATAGTTTATAATATAGAATGATTTATATAGTAAATCTCTAATTTATGGATTTCAAGAAAATACGAATTATAGAGGTGGGACCGACCGCAAACGATTGGACGGATGAAGTTAACGGTGAATTAAAAACCGGGAAAATCGTTATTACGCCCGAATCGCTAGCGTCCCTTGTGGTGGCTGGTAGTATTCGCCCTATCCATTCTCGCCGGACACACAACGGTAACGATCTGCTAGACCAGTACATCGGTAGTTTCTCTAATTTCGTAGAGGAAAACGGAGTAGTCTACGCCGATCTGACCTTTTCGGAAGCTCTCTTAAAGAACTATCCGCAGGAGGCAGGATTTATGAAGGACATGATTGAAAAGGAACCGGAAATGCTGGGCGTTTCAGTCGTAGACCTAGACACTAAGGTGTGGAACGAAGAGAACCAAACATGGGACGTGACGAGTTTTGAAGAATTATTCACGTGTGACCTTGTAGGCTTACCAGCCGCGACAAGTTCGCTTTTTAATAACCAAAAATCAAAGAACAAAATGGGTCTTTTATCAAGCATTATCAGCACCTTTTCAAAGAAAACGGAGCTTAAAGAGGAAATCGTAGAAACGGTTAATGGTGAAAAGATTACTATTAAGGCAGCAGGAGAAGAGGCAGCCGTAGGTGACGAAGTAGTAAAAGAGGACGGAACCGCCGTGGAAGATGGTGAGATCACCGTTGATATCCCGGAAGAGGGAAAAATCGTTCTCGTGATCAAAGATGGCAAGATAGCCGAGTTCAAAGAGTACATGGACGAAAAGCCGGAGGAAACACCGGAGACAGAAACCAAGACACCGGACGAATTTTCTCAGCGTCTAACTGCTCTTGAATCATCTTTGAGTGAGATTAAAACAATGCTTTCCAAGCAAACGAAAACGCCACCTGTTGCAACTCGTACGGTGGGAGGCAAACCGAAAACAGATGCACAAAAAACGCAGCTTTCTAACGAGGAAGCACGCAAGAAAGCGCGGGAGGCGATGGTTAAGTTCGCAAAAGAAAAGTAATCACACTAAAATCATAGGAGACTATAAATTATGGCAATGACATTTACGGATTTAAATAATCTGAATATTAACTCACTGGCTGACGTCATTTCTTTGACTGTCGGGCTGGTTGGCGAAATGGAACGCGGTGCAACCGTTCTCTCTGGACTTGACAATAAAACGCCTATTGTTACTTTTGTAGCGAAAGATAAGGCACTTCGTAAGTCTGCTGGATGTGAAGGTACTTATGAGTACACAGATATGTCCGATCATGTAAAGTACTATGACTTCCAGCCTTTGGAGTTACCTATCGTTGTTTGTTTACAAGATTTGTGGGGGAAGATGGTAGCTAAGGGTATTCATTTGTCGGATGACTTCGATGAAACTCAACTGGCAGGTTTCATGGCTTCGGAAGTACTGAAAGTTTTGGAGGCTGATTTGCTACGTCTCGCATGGCTGGACGGAACTAAGACAGGTGATGTTGCTTACAATATTTTCAAAAATGGTGGTTTTATTAAGCAAATGAAGGACAGCGCAGAAACTATCCTTCCTTTGCAGTTGACTACGGCTAGCGTAGAGGATACCATGAAGAAACTTATTGATTCACAACGTCCCGATCAAAAGGAACTTAGCGAGTTCTTCGTGACTTCTAATGTAATGCGCCTGTTTAAGAACTTAGTTCAGAGTAAGGACAACACAACTGCTCAGGAGCATTTCGAGAACGGAAAAGCTGTGTACACTTTAGAAGGATACAAGATCAATGAACTTCCTCATGTTTCTGCGTCTATGATCGCAGATGCAACAGATGAAGATGCGTTTATCGCGTTTACTCCGAAACGTAATATCCAAATCGCTTTGGAAGATTCAAGCGTGAACATTAAACCGTTCATTCAAGATGCGAAAGACCGCAAGTATTACTCTACAACTGTGTTTGCTGCGGACGTAATGGTAGCTATTCCGTCTATTTTGAAACTTGCAACAAAAGCGAAAGCATAACAACTAATACCGAAAACTATGGCATGTATGAAATTAAATAAGGCTATCGTTTTTGGGTGTGCGGGCGGCTCAGTCGGTTTGGCTGGGCTGTACCTTGTTAACAAATCGGAATTGTCTTCTTTTGTAATGGGTGGCGATGGCGTGACATTAAACTCTATCGTCCTTGTATCCGGTGCAAAGGCAATTCCGGTTGACTGTTACAAGAATGGCGCAAAAGTAGTGGACGCTTTGCGTACACTGGACGGTGCAGCCGGAATGGAACAGACGGTTACTATCACGGTCTACGATAAGACTTCTGACGGTGCAGCGATTAAGGAATCACTGCTATCCGGGAATTACGTAGCCTTCGCAAAACTCAAAGACGGCGGTAACATTAAAGTTGCCGGACTTAATACCGGGCTGGAAGTGGCAAGCATGGATGGAGATACTTCGGCGGCTGGCGGTTTCGATACCGTAACGCTGAAAACACCGGATAACTCTAGGGGGGATCGCAATATAGTTGCTTTACCTGCTGTTTGGACGTATTTAGAAGCTAATAAATTAACTTAACAACATGGGATGTATTAGTAATATCACGGGTGCAATAACCTACGATTGTTTAGGTGGAGCAGTTGGAATAGCTGATTTGTTGCTTATTAACTACTCAGATATCCAATCTATCTCCATCGCCAACGGTATCGCTACTATCACGTTGACTGTTTCGGGCAAGGTTATCCGGGTAGCGTCTATCCGAAAGGGTGCAAATGCTACAGAAGCCCAAAGAATTAACGAAAACGCCCCGAATGCGCTGGAACAATCGGTTAATTTTACCGTGTATAAGAAAACGAGTGCGGAAAACGTGTTTATCAATACCATTCTCAATTCTCGCCTTGTGGCGGTTGCAAAAATGGTTGAAACAGGTGTTTACCGTATTTATGGCTGTAATTACGGTTTGGAGGTATCCGGACTGGAAGAATCAGCAAATGATAACGGCGGCTATACCGCCATTACGTTAACCACACCTGAGAACGTTCTAGGAGAAGCCCGTGCATCAATCACTGAGGCTACATGGAATACTCTAGTGTCTAAATCATCATAATTATGGCTTGTTTAAAGAAGATAGCACAAGATTTAGCGTTTGATTGCGCTAATCCCGGTTTAATCTCTGGAATTGCCGGAGTAGAAGAAGCCGTAATATTGAACTACGAAGATGTTTCTAGTATCTCGGTATCTTCTACGACAGGACAGGCAGTAGTAACAATGAAAGCCGGAACAAGGGGATATACCGTTCAATCCGTAAAAAACTCTATTCAAGTGACGGAGGCATCGCGGGCAAACGACAATGCTCCTACTATGTTGGAAATATCAGTAGTCATGAAACTTCTTTCATCGTTACCTGTAGTTAGCTACATTATCGCTTTGGTTTCTGGATCGTTTTTGGTTGCTATTAGAACAAAAAACAACCAATATTTCATTTTGGGATGTAACTCGCCGTTAGAGGTCTCAGATTTATCAACTGATAGTTCAACAGACGGAGTTTCAACCGCTACTTTAAAAACGCCGGACGGGTCTTGCGGAGATTTCCATTATAGTATTACGGCGGCACAGTATAACTCTTTAAAAACTGTATAATCATGGCAAGAGCAAAGAAAACTGTAACAAAAGATATCAAGCCCGTGCGCGAATTGATTCGCTTAACGGACGAGTTCGAGATTTTGAATCTCTGTAAAAGTATCACGCATCTAAAACTGGACCCTATGTGTCACATGGATCGTGCGTACGCAAAGAAATGGTATGAGGATCACTACTTGACGGGCGTACACGTTCGCTACGTAATGAAACCGGGACTATCTATCAATCATGTGGCGGACGGAGTTGTTTACCGTGCATTTAACTGTACGGATACTATTGCCGAACGAATCATGAAAGAAAATCCGGTTTATAAATCCTACTTTGAGGACTTAGGTCCAATAGCACCACAGGAGGACGTACCGACCGTTTTGCCCGCTGATCCTGAACCGGAACAAACACCGGAAACAGAAGCTCCAGAAGAAGAGAAGCCCGTAGAACCGGAGACCCCCGCTGATCCTGAACCGGAAGCCTCAGTAGAAACAACACCGGAGGCTTTAGTAGACGAGATTATGAAGGAACTGGAATAAACTAAAAGGAAACGTTAATATGATAGCTCACAAGAAAGTAAACGTAATAGTAGATAGAGCGCTCAAAGTTAACGCTAAGGTTTCCGAAAAGATTGTGGGGTATGGGGACGGAAACCTATACCCCCAAATTTTATCGGAACTTATATATGCTAGCAAAACCGCCTCTTTGAGTGTGGAACGGCTGAGCGAAGCGATAGAATGTGAAGGCTTTAAAAACCGTGTTTTTGGCGAAATGAAGAACGCCCACGGAGATAACATGGACGAGATACTGAATATGCTGGCATATGACGTCGCTCGTTTCAGAGGGTGCGCTCTAATTGTCCAGTATGGAGGTGATTATCGCCCTAAAATGATTTATCCCGTTCCTTTCGAATACGTCCGTGCCGGGCTGAATAAAGACTACTTAACGAATCCGGTTATTCATAAGTACGTAGTGTTTAACAATTGGGATCGTCAAAATATCAAGTCTACCCAATTGGATAAAACGGCAGTTACCTATCCGGCGTTCAATCCAGATAACTTTGCGGATGAAGTAGAGTTTTTCGGCGGAATTGAGAATCACCCCGGACAGCTTTTGTACATAAACTTCTTCACTACGAAGCCCTATCCGCTTTCTCCGTTTCATGCAGTCCAGTCTGAGATGCAGGCGGAGGCGATGAACTCCACATATGTAGAACGTACTTTGACCCGTGGCTTCCATATGTGTTCAATTATATCGCATGGAGAGTTTACAGAGCAAGAGGAACAGAATGCTTTTGTGGAAGGGATTAAAAAAGTTATGGGAGCACAGGGTGCTGGAAGCGCAGTTCTTGTTCGTGATGACAATGCTTTGTCTGATAAACCATTTATCAAGGTAGACCAGTTGGGCGTACCGATTGACGCTAATCTGTATAAGGCTTACAACGAACCGCTAAAAAAGGATATCGCTTCACAAGCCTACAATATTCCTATTCCTTTGGTTGACTCGTCTTTGATTTCATTCTCCAATGCGTCCGGCGAGGTCGTGAAGGAAATGCAGAAAGTTTATCGTCGTTCTGTGACGAAACTTCGTAGTAAGTTGAGTCGGGAAATTGCGCGTGCCTTAGACCTTCCAACAGAAGTATGTGAAATTTATAACGAATTAGAAGAATCTAACTCGATAGTAAACGTTAAAACAGACCCAAATGAATAGTTTTTCCGAAGTAATCAAGAAGTTCCGTGAAATCTTTGATATCGCAGCAGATGTTAAGGACACAGAGATAAACAAATGCATTCAAGAGGCAGATAAGCTCGATATAAAAGTAGCTCTTTGCGGTGATACATTCTTTTCGGTATCGAGTGAGCTAGGAGGTGGAAAAGGAGAGAGTGATATCCCTGCCGGAACCGATTCTGATTCTAATTATTCGTTAGATATCGTAATAGCCGGGAAAAACTACAATATAGTTCCTCTTTATACGATCCTATGTTACTATGCGTTTGTGCGATATATGAAGATAGCGGACCAAAAAAGCACATCTACAGGACTGAAAACGCAGGTATACAACGGGTCGTTGATATTGCCAGACTATAACAAAAATAAGCGATGGGAAGAGGAACGTGGGAAAGCAGATGCTTTTATAGAGGATTTCCATATTGTATACGAGTTATTTAAGGAATCAGATAATCCAAAGGATAAACATTGTTGTGACTCTGTTAAGCCTTATCGAGTATGTTTTATAAGTTAAAAGAGTGAGGAAATGAAAAGGGAAACGAGAGACGATATCATGATTTGGTCTGCTGTGGGAATGCTCTTCGCAGGAGTGGGGGTGTCAGTTGCAGGTTTTTTAGTTGAGCCTTTAGGTATCATTCATGATACTGTATTATGGTTCTTTGCACAATGCTTGATATGGTCGGGAGCTGTTTTCGGCATCCCTGTCTATGTCAGAACTAAAATTAATAGTATGATTGGGAATATACCCGAAAAAGAAAAAACGGAAGTGAAAAGGAGAGTAAATAATGAACTGGATCAAGGAAAGTAATCGCCCTAAACATCTCCTGTATGCTATTCCAGCAGGGGCACTATTTACTATTTTATTTGTGGCAGGATTGGCGGCAGGAATGGAATTTAAAGACAGAGATTGGGGTGGGAAATGGGATTGGCTTGATATTGTGGCAACATTAATCGGTGGAGCTATCGGGCAACTAATTCAAGTTTTAATATTGATTTTAATTATATAGGAGGAAAGAATATGAAGAGAGAAGATATAGACTCAATCATCATTCACTGCTCGGCAACACGTGCCGGACAAGACTTGCGAGCTAAGGATATTGACCGGATGCACCGGGCACGTGGTTTTAATCAAATTGGCTATAACTTTGTAATTGATTTAGATGGTACCGTAGAAAACGGTCGGTCATTATCCATTGACGGAGCGCATTGTAACACAAAAGGTTTTTCCGGTATTAGTTATAATAAACACAGTATCGGTATCTGCTACATCGGTGGACTTGATGCAAGCGGACATCCAAAAGACACTCGAACCGAAGTGCAAAAGAACGCCCTTTGTGATCTTGTAGCCAAACTATGTAGGGAATATGATATAGTAGAGTTATTGGGGCACCGGGATACGTCTCCAGATATTAATGGAAATGGTGAGATTGAACCAGTAGAATATATCAAAGCGTGTCCATGTTTCGATGTCCGGAGCGAATTTACCAACTTTTTACGCAATATAGTAGTTAAACCATGAAAGTTCTACCTTGGATATTAGTATGCTTGCTACTTGGCATACTCGTGTGGATGCGTTGTAATCCGCACGATCCTTCGCTGGCATATGTACAAGGAGACACGGTACATATTCGGGACACAGTAAGAGACACAATTCTGAAATCGGTGAGAGAAATTTTAAAGCGAACAGATACGGTATATTTACCGATCCTGATAGATACCACTACCGATAGGACCGTAGAAGGTGATTCGGTCCCGGTGATTATACCGATCACAAGTAAGGAGTATAAAACGGATGATTATCGGGCGGTGGTTAGTGGCTATAAGCCTAGCCTTGATTTCATGGAAGTCTACGGAGAAAAGGAAATCATCACTCTTAAACCGAAAAACAAACGTTGGGGATTAGGCTTGCAGACAGGATGCAGTTATCCGGGCGGTTGGTATGTTGGTGTAGGAATAAGCTATAATTTAGTTATGTGGTAAAGAAAAGGGAAATATGAGGCGATAGTGTTTGTAGTTTCCTTCTCTATTATTTTTACTGCTAGATTATTTTTGGATATTTCACATATTATTTATAATTTCGTATTTGCATTTTAATCTCATAATGTAACTTATATAAATTGTATATTGAAGGTATGAAATATATATGTTTATTTCTTTTTGCGTGTATTTCAATAATATCCAAAGCACAAACTTTAATTCTGTCAGAAAATGATTCTACGGTTATGACAGAATATAATGATGGGAATCTTTGGGCATATAGAAATGCGAATGGTTTTATCGTTGGTCTTACGACTTATGAAACGAAAGATGATTATGGAAAATATTACCGGATAGAGATTTACATCAAGAATCAGTGTGATTCATCGGTTATATTTACGCCAGACGATGTTACTTCTCACTTACTAACTAATAGAGGAGATAGTTCTCAATTAATAGTATATACAAATGAAGCCTTTCAGAAAAAGATAAGAAAGTCTCAAAACTGGGCTATGGCTTTATATGGCTTTTCTTCTGGGCTTAGTGCAGGAAGTGCCGGATATTCTACGTCTTATTCTACATCGTATTCGTCAAATGGTACCATTTCTACAACAATAACCAACCATTATGATGCAAATGCAGCTTTTCAAGCTAATATGGCATCATCTTACCAATTACAAACATTGGGCAAAATGATGGATAATGATAGGGAAATAAAAAGGCAAGGATATTTAAAGAAGACAACAGTACATCCTAATGAGGGTATAATAGGATATATGAACATTAAAAGGAAAAAAGGAAAGATCCTAACTATAAATATACCTATCAATGGTTATGTTTATTCTTTTGATTGGGATGTAAGTAAATAAAATTGGGATTGAAGTTAAATGAAAGGCAGCTTATTAGGCTGCCTTTTTAATAAATAACTAAAGCATTCCTTTCTCTTTTGCTAGTTTTAAAATAGCTTCACAAATAAACGAAGTCTTATCGTCTACCTTTTCGAGAATTGAACTGACATCCTCCGGGGCTTTAAAGCCGTAGCGTTTCGCAGTTGTTTTCTTTCGTCCTGCTCCAGCTCTTGTACCACCGTGTTTTCCTTTTGTTATTTCATCCATAATCGTTATATTTGCAAAATCCTAATCGGTTGGGGAGGTTTCCCTCCCCTTGGATTTTAGAGTAGAATTTCGAAGTTTACTCTTACTTTCCAGATTCTAAATGAAATTGCGAGTCTCATAATGAATACCGATTAGGTTTTTCTTCTTGCTTTCTCGGTGAAGAAGATTAACCGCTGTAATCATCTCTTTGATTACATTACAAAGATAAGCATTATCTTGATATCGTACAAACCAAATCAAGAAAAAGTTTCAATGAATATCATTTTTAACATATCGGTGTATTCACCACTGTATGTACTTATAAGTTAATCTCTTTACATTTCTTCTATTATCTAATCCTATTTTCTATCTTTGCATAAGAATTTGATCAAAAATTACTGTTTTTCGTCTTCGGTTTTACGAATGTTTTACGATGATAATTTTTGAAATATGTAAATTCTTGATTTATAGTAGAATATAATAATTGAGCCGCAAATTTCTTATATTTGGGGTCTAAATAAAAAGTACAATATGAAATCAAATAAAATCACTTATACCATCGCATTTTTCATCATCAGTCTGTTTACTTTTGTCTCTTCACAGGCGCAGGAAGCAAAGACTCTTTTTATCAACGTACCGGATTCACTTTGTCCCTTGCTTACGAAGGTGAACCGTGAAGACTGCATCGACTTTCTGAGCAGTAAAATGAAAGCACAAGTGGAAAACCGCTTCGGACAGAAATCGGAAATGACCGATCTGAGTAAGGACTATATCCGGATGCAGATGACTCCGGAAACCACTTGGCAGATGAAAGTATTGGCTTTGAATGATACCACGAATGTGATTTGTACGGTAGCTACGGCATGTGCTCCGGCTTGTGACAGCAGCATCCGCTTCTATACTACAGACTGGAAACCTCTGACTGCCGATTCATTCATCACCCTGCCGGTCATGAACGATTTTCTGCTTACTCCGGACTCCACTGCGATATACGAATTTGACGAGGCCTCCCGTTCTGCAGACATCTTATTGATGAAAGTGGATATGAACAAGGAAAATACAGAACTGGCTGTCACTCTGTCCACTCCCGACTATATGTCAAAAGAAACGGCAGAAAAACTTAAACCGTTTCTCCGCCGTCCTATTGTTTATCAGTGGAAGAATGGAGCGTTTACCAAATAAACAGCTCCGCCCCATTTCCACTAATTATCCATTTTCCATTCTCCATTATCCATTAACCAAGCACTCATTGATGAATGCCACCATCTCCGGTGTATGTTCTTCTACGCTTTGAAGTAGTTTGAACTGTGCCTTGGTGCGCACCAGATTATGTTCGGGATATTTGATTTTGTAGTAAGTATCTCCGTTGATATAATCGGCAAGGAACCGTACGCACTGCATATAGGGGAATAAAGCGGCAGCATAAGGCAGATTCTCTATTTCAATGGGAGTGAGGAACGATTTGGCACCTTTCAGATATCCTTTGGTGAATGCCTTGAATATCTCCATGTTGAAGTTCACACGATTCAGGTCTTTGTCATCTTCATCTCCGGTGTTGGCACCTGTACGGAGGAAATCACCGTAGTCGGAGAAGATGAAACTCGGCATTACCGTATCCAGGTCGATGACGCAAAGCACTTTCCCGTCTTCATCAAACATCATGTTGTTTACTTTCGTATCGCAATGGCATACTCGTTTCGGAAGCTTTCCTTCGCGGAACAGGCGTTCTGCCTTGCACATTTCGTCCGCACGTTTTTCTATCTCGTCCAGATAATACTGTACGTCGGCTACTCGTCCGGCAGCATTGGCAGCGACTGCATCACGTAGCTGTTTGAGACGGAATTCCATGTTATGGAAGTCGGGGATGGTTTCTCCCAGTGTTTCCGGAATGTCGGCAAGCATAGCCTGAAAGTTTCCGAAAGCCTCTCCTGCATAATTGGAATATTCCGGATTGACAGTCTCGTACGTTTTGGCACGCGGAATGAATACCATGACACGCCAGTAGCTTTCTCCATCAAACCAATAAGTTTTTCCTTCTTCAGTGACGAGGAAAGAGAGAACTTTGCGGTCGATGTCGGCTTCTCCGGCTTCGGTCAGTTTCTTGCGAATATGTCCGGTGACTGCGGCAATATTGGATTGAAGCATTTCTACATTCTGGAAGATGGCATGGTTGATGCGTTGCAGAACGTAGTCGGGGGCGTCTGCTTCCTGTGTGTTAACTTTGTATGTGTCGTTGATAAGTCCTGCTCCCAAAGGCTTGATCTCTGTGATAGTACCTTGGGTGTTGAACTTGGCTACAATACTTGATAAATCTTTCATGGGTCTTTTCTTTAAAATTTATACTAAGGTTATCGATAATCATATTTGGTGGCTTCGGTAGCCTGACTGCCGGAACGGACCGGTACCAGAGTGAACCCCCAGTTGTATTCGCGGTTGGCGGGAATCTGGTGGAAAGGTTCGGGACGTGCCCCCCAACTGTCATAACCGCCTACTCCCTGTTGCTTCATGTCGACACAAACTTCGACGAAGTCTCTTGGAGTGATGTCGTTGACGTGATGCATCCGGCGCAATACATTGCGGGCGGCCTTCTCGTCGTGGTTGGTAGCTTCTTCCGGGCTGAAGTTATTCCATTGGTAGGGGTGGGGTAGCGCTTCTTCCGAGTCGAAGTCCTCGACGGAATTGCGCAGTGCGTTGAAACCGATCAGGCTGTCGGCAACGATGACAAGGCCGTTTCCTTTATCGGGAGACAGGTTAAGCCAGCGCGTATCCGTGTGGTGTCCGTTCTCCTGAGGACGTACATAGTTGAAGTACATCTTATCGGCGGTTGTCTGATAGATGCCTACCATGGTTCCGTGATTGCGGTCGATGTAGTTTTCTTCCGGACCACGTCCGAAATACTGTACATTATTCATCTGTGCCGGTAAGCGGAAACGTACACCGATGCGGGGAACTTCCAGCTTGGAAGCGGCTTTGCGGGCTGCATCACTTCCGGGAGTGAAGGTAGCCATGCGGGTAGCTTCGGAGACTTCTGTTTCGGCAGCCTGCATATCGGTAGAAGTAAATTTGGCATTTACATGAACGATTCCGCTTGGGTATATCTTATAGGTGACAACATACAGATTGCCGGCTGCCAGCAGATAAGTTGCCTGCAACAGGACGGCTTTGTCTTCTGTGCTTACCTTCGTGTCTGTCACGTGGAAGTCTTTGCTGGACTGTTTCCATACGTGGAGGCGTTTGGGAGCACCGTTTCCGTAATCATTGTCATTAGGTGCCCGCCAGAAGTTGGGCTGGATGCCGAATCCGTCTTTGAAGTATTCGGTTCCATCCACTTTGTATGAGGTAACCAGACCGCTCTTCTTGTTGAATACAAAGTTTACTTTTGAAGAAGAAACAGTCAGTTCGTCTCCTTGGGTTTGAGTTTGTAATGCGGGGCCGTTGGCTTTGTACGTATTCCTTTCGGCTTCAACGGGCAGACGGAACTGGTCATATGCAATTTCGTATCCGGCGGGAATCAGCGGTTCCGGTTCTACGGCTATCACACTGAAGTTAACGAAATATTCCGTTCCCGGACGGGCTTTCAGACCATTTACCGGTACGGTGAATTCTTTCGAAGCTTGCGGAGCGATGTCCAGTGATACCTTTCCGCTTTTGACGGTTTTTCCGTTGGCCAGTACGCTGTAATGTATCTGATACTTTTTCAGATTGGTGAAGTAGAAACGGTTCGTGATGTTGAACTTGCCCGATGCTGCGTCAATCGCATCGAAGCCGACATTCTGATGCACGTATTTCACTTCTGCCATTGCCGGATGCGGACCACGGTCGGGGTTAACAAGACCGTTGCAGAGGAAATTACCGTCGCTGGGTGCATTTACTCCGAAGTCACCTCCATAAGCCCAGTATTCTCTTCCGTTCTTGTCTTTCTGGAGCAGACCCTGATCTACCCAGTCCCAGATATATCCTCCCTGAAGGTTCGGATATTTATAGATAGCCTGCCATTGTCCCCAGAGATTTCCGGTAGAGTTGCCCATTGCGTGTGCATATTCTGACGGGACAATAGGACGGTCGCTGCCGTTCTTGCCGATATCTTCCAGCCAGCCGGCACCCGGATACTGAGGTACGTACATATCGGTGTTCCATTCCCATTGTGCACGTTCATAGTTGACGGGACGTTGCATGATGTTCTTGTCGGCTTCTTTCAACCAAAGATAAGTCTGGTAGAAGTTGTATCCGTTTCCGGCTTCATTTCCTAACGACCAGAAAGTGACGCTGGGGTAGTTCTTGTTGCGTTCGAACATATTGATTGTGCGATCCATGTGTGGTTTCAGCCATTCGGGATTGTTGCCTAATGAGCCGCCTTTACGTAGATCGTAGTACATACCGTGGCTTTCGATATTGGCTTCATCGTACACGTAAAGTCCGTATTCGTCGCAAAGTTCATAGAAACGGCGGTCCTGCGGATAATGGCAGAGACGTACACTGTTCAGATTATGCTGTTTCATTAGTTCGAAGTCCCGACGCATCAGTTCTTCGGTGACGTAATGTCCGGTTTCCGGATTATGTTCGTGGATATTGACTCCTTTCAATTTCAGCGGTTGTCCGTTGATAAACAGGCATACATAAGGTTTTCCGTTGGCGGCTTTCTGATCGATAGGTTTGATCTCGATGCGACGGAATCCTACGTTGAAAGGGATAATCTCATTGACTTTACCCTCTTCTTTGACAGTCATTACTAGCTTGTAAAGGTTCGGGTGTTCCGATGTCCATGTGTGTACATCGGTCAGATTCTTGTCAAAAGAAAGGGTTCGTGTCTCGTTGACAGGGACATAAGTTGTCTTCTCTTCGGTGGCAACTACTTTTCCCTGAGCGTCGAGCAGTTCATATGCCAGTGTCAGATTGGTTGCAGCCGGACGATGATTGCGCAGGTCGACGTTCAAAGCGAATACTCCGTTCTTGTAACTGTCATCCAGTGTCGATGTGATGCGGAAATCTTTCAGGGCGGCTTTGGGCTGTGAATACAGATAAACATCCCGTTCGATACCGCTGATACGCCAGAAGTCCTGACATTCCAGATAAGAACCTGTGCTCCAACGGAAGATTTTCAGTGTAAGTACATTCTTACCCGGTTTCACGTATTTGTTGATCAGGAATTCTGCGGGGTTCTTGGAATCTTCGCTGTATCCTACTTCTTGTCCGTTGATGTATACATATACACCTGATTTCGCTCCGGCGAGGTGGAGGTAGATATCCCGTTCTTTCCAATCGGCGGGAATATCGATGTCCCGACGGTAGACTCCCACGGGATTGGCTTCCGGAAGGCTGGGAGGCTGTGGATTACGGGGCTTGAACTCATAACCGTGGTTGGTGTAGATAGCCACTCCATACCCTTGTACTTCCCAGTTGCCCGGGACTTTGATATCATTCCAGGAGTCCGTGCTCACGGAAGGGTCGGTGATATTGGCGGGAAGGTCTTTGTAGCTGTCTGCAAAGAAGAACTTCCATGTACCGTTCAGCAACTGATAATAGTTGCTTTTTTCAAACTTCCCGGTAAGTGCATCAGTCCGGTTATCGTACGTCATGAAGGAAGTACGCGGATATTCTTTATTGACCGATACAACTTGCACATCCTGCCAGTAAGGTTTGTCGGATGTCTTTTCGGCCATAGCGCCTGTTGTTAACAGAGAGAATATTCCTGCCAGTAATAGGTGATATGATCTGTATTTCATGTTTTTCAATCTTGTTTCTTTTTTTATTTAACTTTGATATGGTCGAAGCCTTCCCCATAAACTCCGATAACGGCACTTTGCGATACAAATGCGTTGGGGTCGATATCTTTAATCAGTCGGAAGATGATGGTAGACTCCCGCTTTTTGGCAAGCACAAACATCATTTTCACTTCTCTGCCTGTGTAGAAGCCGGTTGCATTGATGATCGTCACTCCACGGTGAGGGTATTCGTTGATGTGTCGTCCTATCTCCTCATATTTATTGGATATGATAAAAAACTGGACAGACTGACGTGCGCTGTTTACTACCTGATCGAGGACGAAACTGCAAATGTAAAGTGTTGCAAATCCGTATACCACCTTCTCCCAGTCCTTCAGAACGAAATAACTGGAGGTAATGATGATCATATCGCAGATCAGTATGACTCTTCCCAAGGTTATGTCCCGGTATTTGTTGATGATGGCGGCAATGACGTCCGTACCGCCGGTGCTTCCGTTGGCGCAGAACGCAACTCCGATACCGCCGCCACAGAACGATGCTCCGATGACGCATGCCATGAAAGGTTGGTCGCGAAGAAGGGAAACGCCTGATGCCAGTTGCTGGATAACGGACAGGAAGAAAGTCAGGGTGAATACTCCAAAAATAGTTTTAATACAGAACTTTAATCCCAATAACTTAAGCGCAAGCAACAATAAGAAAAAGTTAATGCTGAAATATGTATACTGTACCGGGAATCCCGTTGCCCAATATACAATAGATGCAATACCCGGCACTCCGCCCGTCGTAATGTCGTTGGGGAGTAGGAAAACGGTCCATCCGATGCCATAAAGTATCATACCTACGGCGATCATCACATAATCTTTGGCTTCCCGAAGGATAGTCTGTCTAGAGGGTTTTAAAATATCTGCTTTCATATAGGTGATTATAATAATCAGTAAAGTGCCGAACATGAACTTACGGATAACCTGACTTTTTCCCAGTCTGGCTATCCGTAAGTTTATATATTAATAAGGTATAATGGCTTATTCGGCAAAAGCATGTCTGTAACCTTGCACTTTGTTCCATCCGCCACGGGTGAAATCAGGAACTTCTACCGGAGCAGAACCGTTTTCGATGGAGAGTCTGGTCAGTTCGGCCATACAACACCATTCTGCGAGGTCGTAAACGTCCATGTCCAGTGGCAAACCATTGCGCAGACAGTATACCAGACGATAGTCCATGATATAATCCATACCGCCGTGTCCACCTACTTTCTTGGCAGTTTCTTCCAGTTCTTTGTGAATAGGATCTTTGTATTTAGCCATCAATGCTTTTTTTACATCTTCAGATACAGAACCGTGTGCGTTCAGCTTTTCGTGATTCGGCACATCATTAGAGTCTACTTGTGTAGGTCTTAGACAGTATTCCTCAATCGGATATTTGCTGGCATAGCCATCAGCTCCAACTACCTGGTACATACGGCTGTAAGGACGGGGAGTCATTACATTGTGCTGTATCAGCATTGTTTTGCCGTTCTCCGTACGGATGAGGGTTGTGGTCTGGTCTCCGTTCTGGAAGTCTTTTACTTCTTTTCCGGTAGACTTTTTAATGTATGCCGGACCGTTCACAGCTTTGGTGTCCATAGCTACGAGAGTTTTCATACGGTCGCCACGGTGAATATTGAGTACCTGGCAAGCCGGGCCCATACCATGAGTTGCATATACATCACCACGATGTTTCTGATTGTAGTCCATACGCCAGTTGTTCCAGTAATACGGCCAGAAGTCTTCCAGATTGTGTATATAAGCACCTTCTACGTGAAGTACCTCACCGAATACACCTTGTTGTGCCATATTGAGTGAAGTCAGTTCAAAGAAGTCATATACGCAGTTTTCCAGTTGCATACAGTGTTTGCGAGTCTTTTCAGAAGTGTTGATTAGCTTCCAGATTTCATCCAGTGTCATAGCGGCAGGTACTTCGATGGCTACATGTTTGCCATGTTCCATAGCGTATACACCCATGTCTGCATGGTGTTTCCAGTCTGTAGCTATGTATACCACGTCGATATCGTCACGTTCGCAGAGCTTTTTCCATGCTTTTTCGTCTCCTGCGTAGGAAGCTGCTTTCGGCAGACCGGCTTTCTCCAGTATCTTTTGAGCATTTTCAACACGTTCGGGGAGAAGATCGCATAAAGCTACAATCTGAGTTCCCGGAATATGTGTCCAGCGTTCGACCGCACCGGGACCGCGCATTCCCAATCCGATAAAGCCTACACGGACTGTTTCAAGTTTAGGAGTAACGAGTTGGATTACATCTTGCTGATTTGCCGGACGAGCCGGAGTTTCTACTTTAATCGGAGAGAACTTTGCTTTTGTCTTTTGAGCAAAACTGGTCTGGCAGGTCAACAATGCAAGACCGATGAGTGTGTTAAGTAGTAGTTTCTTCATCTTTCTTTTAATTTTTAATTGGGGGTTATTAATTGGTTTTTCATTTCGGTGTCAAAAATACTAATTAATTAATCAATCCAGTGTAATTATTGTAGATATTTTCATTGCCCGTCTATATTTTTGGTAGAAAAAGAGTCGCACTATTCGCTATGTTATAATGATATTTTCGGCATCGCCCGAACAGTGAGCGATGCCGTTTCTACATCTGTAATGTGTGTTAAGTTAAATTATTCTTATAACAGAATACGTTTTCCGTCAGCTTGTACGGCATATAATTTGGCATTCACCATCAATATAGATGAAGGAATCTCGAAAGTCGTGAAGGTAGAAAAATAAAGTAATTTTCCATTTTCATCATTCTCTCTGAGTTCAAAAGCCACAGCTTCATCTCCGTTTTGGATGGAGACCTTGCGTCCTGCCAGCTCTGCCGTGATAGCTTTGGTTATCTTCTGATTTTCTTTGAATTGAGTGTAATATCCGACATCTCCGACTGCCGAATAGCGGTAGTCATTCGATGGAAACTCACTTTTCTTTCTGTCTTCAATGTATTGGAAAGCATGTTTCGGGGCAGGGAATTGTGCCATGTATTCTTTTGCTTCCCGAATCATCGCATCACTTACATAGTATTTGTATGTTCCATACTGTTCGATAGTCGTATTGACAGGTTCGAAGAATCCCCACATCTCGAAAAAGTCTGTCAGGTTCTGATTGGCGGCTTTACTTGCCATTTTGGCAAATTCAAGTTGCTTTTTCCCGGGATCTTCACCTTCGGTCATATTCACTTCACGCATCAGTTTGAAAAGTGTTTGCCAGAAATCTGTTTTATATTCGCATCGGTGATAGTAAATCCATAGTTGCCAGTTCATTCTCATATGCGTTTCTGTGTCTTCGTTCTGGTGGGTTGCGTCTCCCATATTATACCAAGCCTGCCCGTTGGCATAACGGGCGGTTGCAACGCTTCCTAACCCGTTACCACGCGATTTGTATTTTCCTAATTTATAGATAATGAAATTAGAGAACAGATTATTAGATGATTCGGTAGAACTGGCCCAGTTAATAGCTGCCTGATGAACATGGCCAATTTCATGAGCTGGTCCCCACGCGTTATCTTCCGCCGCCATTACATTATCTTCCAACAAGATATTGCCTAAGTAGGTATAGACAAATCCGATTTGATAGTCAGAAGCCCACATATAACTTCCTTCCGGTGAGATGGCAAATAAATGGTTGTTGACTTGTGATGGGCGTACATCGTCAATTCCCATTAATTCTTGTTGCCAGCCGACAATGTTATCCCATAGATGGATAGCTGAGAGGATGTTGTTGGGTACATATTCCAATAATTTGTTGCGGTGGAAATAGAACATGATCTTTTCACCGCGTATGCAGAAGTATTTGTGTGTTGATTTTTTCAATAATTCAGCGTATTTTTCGTCTGTCTTATGTTCTTTCAGGTCGAAGAAACCGTTCACTGTGCCACTTCCGAGTGGTATGTGAATTTTGATGGGTTTTGCTGTATTTGAAGTCAGTTCGGTGTTGTACATGACAAACAATTGTCCTTCTCCTTTCATAGTCAGTTTGTTGACTCCGGGATTTAGCATATAGACATCGCCTGAAGAAGCTGTTTGCTTGTATTCTGTTCCTGTTTCCCAAATACACTGCATTGAAATATTCTGTCCGTATGTGTCACCAACCAATACGATGATATCGTCTCCTGCCTTGACGGATATACCAGTCGGATTGTCGAGATCACTATATTTCTTAGTCATTAATTTATCCGCCCATTCAGCAATATTACTGTATGGTTCATAGCTGCGAATGCGAAATTCTTTTTCCCATTTGTCGTATGTATTGTCACGAACCGCTTCTGCTATTCTGACGAAATAGTCTGGCAGAGCTTGTATCTGTTCGTTGGTGACGTTGTTCTTTATTTCCGTACAAGTTATATCGGTGAATACGGTAAGAAGTTGTTTATCCAGTGTTTTATCCGTATTTGTTTTGTAAAATTCCATTTCATCACAGCTTACAAAATCACCCAGACCGCTTAATACTTCGAATTTGATTCCGGTCGCTTTTATGCCTTCTGAAAATGAAACTTTGGAAGGAGCATTCTGCTCTTTAAAGTCATATTCTCCCTGTAATGTATAATCTGATCGGTCAGGATTGGTTGTTGTATATACTTTGACCTTTCCGAAGTTTCCATTACCGGATCGTGTATAATAAATTAAGTAGTCTATTTCCGTATCTCCTTTAAAATAGTATTCCAGCGTGACAGGGAATTTGGCGGATTGTCCCCACGGAGTGTGGAAAGGGGCAGCTCCATCAGTTGAAAATTTGCCATCATATGTATTTTCAATATCCTGTCCCTCCTGATGCTCACTCGCTTTGCCTCCGGTTGGTGTAACCTTGATGTCACCCTCAACAATTACTTCGCCTTTGGCATATTGATTAACGGTGATAGTATAGGTAGCAGTAGTTGATGTTACTTTTATGTTGGCTGTTCTTTTGGTTTCGCCTGTATTTTCATTCACTGTAATTCTCAGGAAAGTTCCTTCTGCTGCTGTCTTTTGTTTTGAGCATTGTAGCCAGTTTGCTTCATAAGAGACACTCCATTGAGCTAACTCCATAGATGTGTTAATTGGAATCTGGACAGACGTACTTGATTTATCCAGATTTTGTATCAGATATTCTTCACTGATACTGAAGGAGCTATTTATAATCGATTTTTCGGTATCCTTGCATGCCAGTGAAACTGTGAATAGAGTAAAAAGGGCTAACAGGTTAGTAATGAATCTTTTTATTGTCATTTTTTTGCTGTATTAGTTTTTAAGATAGATGAGGTATAAAAGGGTGAATCAAAAGTCTGACTCACCCTTTGTCTCTCATTTATTATTCGGACAGTATGAACAGACTAAATTCGCTCCATACAAAGAAGGAACCACCGGTCCAGTTGCTTTCACATTCAAAGCGTAAGGTGTTGGCAGCATTGTCTATTGAAACGTCGGGAGAAACATAAACTCCTGCAGCACCTGACGGGAGACCATCTTCATCCCACGCAAAACGCTTGTAAAGTTGTAAATTGTTCTCATTCGTTCCTGTATATAAATTGAACCATGCCAAAGCGGCATTTCCGTTATTTGATCTGTTTGTATAGGTGAAACGGAATGTCTTAGTTGATACGGGCAATTTTACTTGAACATAATGCTTGTCGGCAATTGATACACTCCACGCGCTGTGGAAGTAGGTACCTATGTCTCCATCCAATAAATTAGCTAAGGAACCTTCTGACGGTTCTATTGCATTACTGGAAAGCATGTCCGCTGTCAGACTGTATTTTTCAACAGATGCAACCAGTATAAATGGATTCGTGTCGAATTCGAAACCGTCTTTTCCATTAATTTCCAGAATCTTTATACCCACATTTCCGGAGGTCTTCGTAAACTTAGGGATATTAACCTGAACAGAAGATGTGTTTCCAGGCTCAAATGAGATGATATCCGAAACTAACGTTGCTCCTTCTAAGGTAGTAGTAGTTTCATCAATTGCTACTTTACAGGTGAAATTCCATTGGTTTTCGACTTGCAATCCTAAAGCAAGATCAATGATACCTCCACTTTGTGATAAATATTTAGTCACGGTTCCTGAACTGGATTCAGTGACTGAAAGAGATGGAGTAATAATCTCCGGTTTCAGAACTAATGTGTTTTTATCCGCCAGGATGGAATCGGATGTACTGGTCAGCATGATTGGAAGAACACACGTTTGTCCCTCTTCAAGAGTCTGCTCAAAGATTTCTATCTCGTTGGTATTCAACTGTAAATTGATGATCTTATAGGTTTCAGCAGAAGAATAATCGAGTTCTTCCATGTTGAACGAATAACAATTGGCAGGCATTGCCACATAGTCCAAACCTCTCTCGGAGATATACTTCTCAAAATTGACTGCATCCATTGCACCGATATGGGCAGAAGCTGTCAATGTGGGTTGACTTCCGGATTTAATGACCGTTATTGAATAGTTAGTAGCCTCTCCTGTTTTATAAAGATCTACGGCTTGCTCACCGGTGGTCTGCAGTGATAGTATTTTCTCATATTCCTGCGGATAGGTATCGTCATAATTGTCGCAGGAAGTATTCATCAGAATCATCCCGCACAAACACAATGCTATTGATATATGTTTCATATATATTCTATATTGTTATGAATGAATAAAAAATAATTAATATCCGGGTGCTTGTACCATTTGCGGATTTTTGTATACTTCGTTGTAGAATACCGGATTCAGGTACATGCGGTTTTCCCACACATAAGGTGCATCAACTGTAGTTCGTTTATTAAATTCTTCGAATGTGGGACTTTGAACTTCTGCATTCAATCCTTCCCGTTTGTTTGCTCCAAAGTACTTGGCTCCTTCTGCCCAACGGCGGACATCGAAGAAGCGGTGACCTTCGTTCCATAATTCAACAAAACGTTCATTGTGTACCCAGTCTTTTATTGTCATATTATTTGTGATATCAGCCAATGTTAATTTAGGGATTCCGGCACGTTCACGAACAGGATTTAGTGCATCAATGGCTTCCTGTGTATTTCCTAATGCTGCATGGCATTCTGCTACGTTTAGGTAGAGTTCGGCCAGGCGGAATAAGATAGTAGGTGCGCTTGTTCCGCTTGTAGAACCGCCGGCTGTATAGAATTCAGTTACCGGATCAACAAACTTTTGTGTCAGGAACCCTGTGACACTATGGTCACGATTAAATAGAGACGGATTGTAACCGTGCATTTCCGAATTCCTCATTTCCAGTTTCAGAGGAGAACCGGCCGCAAATTTAGTTCCGTAGTCACCACCGTCAAAAGCCATCCATGCATAGAAACGAGGTTCACGACCCACATTCAATTTGATAATGTCTTCCCGTGAAGAGATACCTGCTGACTCAAACCATTCAGAGGAAGGAGTAAAGTCAAGGTCTTTTTCAGGTAGTTTCCCGTTAGCTGTATAGAAATGTTCGAACGTATATAATGTAGGAGATACACCACTATAACCAGCATGCCATGTTCCATCCGATTTCTTCAGAATACGAAGCGGATAACGGGAATAAAAATCAAACTGGTTGGATAATCCCCAGATAATTTCTTTGTTTCCTTCAGATTCACGTGTACTTACGGCATAGCGCATCTTCATTACGTTTTTCAGGAATTCTCTATTATCTTCCACGTCTGCTACTCCGGGAACAAAAGGTAAGTTCAGGGATTGTCGGGAGTAATATTCGTCGTCATCGTAAAGTTCACGGTCACCGGAAGTTGTAGCTAATGTAAGTGCTTCCTGACATGCGGCCAGTGCTCTTTCCCATTTGCTCTTGTCATAAGTATTGCTTACTAAAGCTTTACCGTAACCCGGAGTCTCGAAATTCTCATTCTGCCAGTTAGGATAGGGGAAACTTCCGTTCCATAAAGGAGATGCGGCATAAAGTAGTAAACGGGCTTTTACAGCTTTGGCTATAGTAGATGTGGCGCGTCCCCATTCATTGGTAACGGTGCGGTTGGCAGGAAGTACTTTGGCGGCTTCATCCAGCTGGTTCGCAATCCAGTCTACACAATAGTCAAAGTGAAAACGTCCATTATACTCTGACGTTGGGGTATCCATCGGGATGTACGAGTCTGTAATTGGGATGGGACCATATCTTCTTAAAGTAGCGAAGTGGTAATAAGCTACCAGGAATTGGCATTCGGCTCTCCATTGTTCCTTTTCTGCATCAGATGCAATGTCGCTTCCCGCATTTTCCAACTTTTGCAAAAACAGATAACATTGTCCTATATATTGGTAAGTAGTTCCCCATAGCCAGTCTTGGTTAGTGGATGATGCAGTGTTAAATGCATAGGCGCCCCAATAACCGTCTGTGTTCCATGAATAAGGTAATACATATTCGTCTGTCGTAGAGTTTATTTCCCCCAAATAGGCACTGGGTAAGTCTGTACTGACACCTCCATAACAGGAATAAAGAAATCCTAAAGCTCGGGTAGGGCTTGACATTGCGTCATCGATATTGGGTTGTTCGGGTGGAACAACGTCTAGATAATCACATGAGGTTAAGCCCAATGCAGTGATAATAACTGCTATACTTATATTTTGAAAGATGCGTGTTAGTTTCATATTTTTTCTCATAATAAATTAGAATTGAAGTTGAATTCCGACATTGACAGTCTTTTGCATAGGATAACTGTTCCAAGAAGACAGTTCAGGATCCCAAAGGTCAAACGGACTAAAGGTGAATAGATTGGCTGCGCTGACGAAAATACGTCCATAAGGTATTTTATATCCTACTTCTACATTCTTCAATCGGAGGAAAGAACCATTTCTCAACCAGTAACTACTGTTCACTGTATTGTTGGCAACGTCTGTTGCAAGTAGTCCCAAACGAGGATATTTTGCATCCCAATTCAGTTTTTCTTCTGACCAGTAATTATCGGCTATATATTTTAATACATTTCTGTTACCGACGGCTATTCCTTCTTGGAAAGGGTCAATACCGTTTGTCATGATAGAACGCAGGGCAGAGCCACTGAAGAAGACACCAAAATCAAACTTCTTGTAGTTGACAGTTCCGCCAAATCCGTATTGTAAGCGTGGGGTACTTCCATATTTGGAGATCATCGTCTGGTCATCCGAGTCAATGATACCATCACCGTTAAGGTCACGATATTTAATATCTCCGACCTTGGGTGTAGAACCCAAATTCTGGGCAGGGCTGTTATCTATTTCTTCTTGTGACTTGAATAAGCCTTCTGCTATGTAGCCGGTAATGCGTGAATAAGGTTTTCCGGTTTCTGACTTCCATATAGTCGGATATTCCGGTTCATCCACATAGACCATTTTATTTTTGTTGTAGGTGAAGTTTGCCTGTAGACTGACAGACAAATCTCTGGAGAAGTTATTGGCATAATTAATACTGAATTCCACTCCTTTATTATCCATTTTACCAATATTACTCCAAGGTTTGGCAATATGATAAGCCAGCGATTGTGGCCATGCTTCACGGTTCATGAAGATGTCATAACGCTTGTCGTAGAAATAATCGAAGGTAAATGTCCAGTTTCGGAACAATGTAAAATCAATACCGATATCGAGCTTTTTTACTTTTTCCCATCCCAAACCGGACATGGCGTAGTATGCCATCTGAGGACCTCCTAATTGGTAGTCCATATTTTGTCCGGAAGTCCATTTCAGATAAGACAGGTCGTTGTTTGTAATCTTGTCTATATACAGGTAATAACTTCCGCCGGCTGTTGCCAGATCGTCGCTACCTACAAGACCGTAGGAACCTCTGATTTTGAGATTGTCCACTACATTTTTCATTGGTTCGAAGAAAGCTTCATTGCTTATCACCCATCCTAAAGACACGGCAGGGAAGAATCCGAAACGGTCTTCTTTGGCCAGACGTTCGGTCCCGTTGTAACCGAAGTTAAACTCAAATAGATAGCGTTGTCCGTAATCATAAGTAAGACGTCCGGAAAGGCCTTGATTACGGTTGGGTAACACGTCGCTTCTGTATTCGCGTTGTTTGTAGAGTAACATGGCACCTACATTATGCAGACCGAATTGACGGGCATAGTTTAGGTTGAACTGTAATTCAAATGTTTGGTCGGAAGACTTTCCGATAGCCGACTGACTGATATAATCGCTGCCATTCGAATTTAGCAGTTCCAATTCATAATTCGTATTTTCCAGGTCGGTTTCATCGTAGCTTCCGCTTTTTATGCGATAATAATAAGGAGCAATGCTACGATCAAAGTAAGAACTTGACCAGGTTTTGAAATTTACAAAAGCATTAATTTTAAGCCCTTTAGTGATAAAATCCAAATCCTGGTCTATCTTGATAACTGTGTTAAGTGTATTTTCGTTCGTTTCGGCAAAGGATGTCATCATCCTGGCATAGGGGTTCGTGTATAAGGTACTTCCTGAGATGATGTTATTGCCGTACATGATACGCCCGTCCTGACTTGGATAAGTAACCGGAAATTCTATGGGGGTAGTAGTCAGAATCTGTTTGAACAAATCCTCGCTTGATACATTCGGGCTTTTTTTCTGACGGATCTGAGCGTTCATATTCATTTTGATTGTTGTCGTCGGCGTCAGTTTATAAGCAATATTATTCTGGAAGGTATAGTTCATTATATTAATATTGTTGTTCCATGAATATGCTTTCCCTGTGTTCAGCAAGCCTGAATCATGGCTGACATCCAAACTCATGTAATATTTAACTTTAGAACCACCACCGGAAATGTTGACGTTGGCACGTTGGCGCATACTCATGTTTTTGAACAATACGTCTTGCCAGTTTACATCGGGGTATAGGTATGGGTTGACTCCGGATGCCGTGCGTTCCATGTCTGTAGCACTGTATTTGGGTGTAGCGGAAGAGTTTCTGGCTAATGAAGCTTTATTATACATATCCATGTAAGTAGCTCCGTCTACAAATTCCGGGAACTTGTCTAAGTAGTTGAAAGAGTTTTCCGCTGTAACGTTGATGGATGTTTTACTGTTGTATTCTCCTCCTTTAGTTGTGACGATCATTACACCGTTAGCTCCGCGTGAACCATAGATAGCGGTGGCAGATGCATCTTTAAGGATAGAGAAGCTTTCAATATTCTCGGCTGGCACATAATTAAGGTCACCGGATGATATTTCTACATCATCCAATAAAATCAGAGGAGTTGCTCGTCCACCAAAAGTACCGATACCGCGAATGTAAAATTCGGCACCGGAGCCAGGCTCTCCGGAGTTTGTTTTTGCGATGACACCCGCCAACTTTCCGGCAAATGAGTTGGACAGGGTAGATGACGGCAGTTTGAGGCTGGCACCTTTTATACTTGTGATAGCTCCTGTTACGCTGACCTTCTTTTGGGTACCGGAACCGACTACGACAACTTCATTCAAGGTATGATCGTCTCCTTCCAGTACAATTTTGATATTCCCTAGATCTTCTACAGGAACTTCACGAGTTTTATATCCGATGTAAGTTACGACAAGGATCGTCTTATTGTCGGGTATGGAAAGACTAAAATTACCATCAATATCCGAGATTGTACCGGTGTTCTTGTCACCTTTAATCGTGATGTTAGCTCCAATGATGGGGCTATCGTCCACTGCGTCTATAATAGTACCGGTTACAGTACGTTTTTTCTTTTGTTGGGTGTTATTCGTTTTTTGTACGTTAAGAATAACCTCTTTGTTTTTTACGATATAGCTAATACCGCTGTCTTTGAAAACTTCATCCAGAATCTCGTCAATAGGACCATTGCAATTAATGTCTTTCCGTTGTTTGTCTTCGAGATCTGCTGCATTGTAGAAGAACGTGTAGTCGCTGTTTTTTTCTATAAGCTGGATAGCTTGCATAATAGTGATTGATTGCCCCTTGATAGATATGTGTCCCTGAGCTCCAAGAGCGGACAAGGGGTAAAAGAGCAAAACGAGTGCGATATGCTTCAGATATCGCCTCCGGTAACAACTGTGATTTTTTTTCATGATTTAACTTGTTGTGAGGTTAAATATTGGGTTAATTATTAGAAATATGGTTAATTATATATTACTATTTTACTATTCTGTTTTTTGTATGTAAGGTTAAGGCTGAAACAAAGCTTCTCTATTACGTCATCCAATGTTTCATCATAACGGATGCTACCTGTGAATGAAGATTGTTTAGTAAACTTTCCTTCTAGAATTATATTTGATTGGTATATTTGATTTACAATTGAAATGAGCTGGGGTAATGGGGTTTCTTTGAAGTTGTATCTTCCGTCCTTCCAATTGATATCCATTACATTCTCAACTAATGTTTGTGCATTGTTTGGATTATACATTACCTTTTGCGATGGAGACATGATAATTTTCTCTCCTGTAGATTCTACATTAAATTCTATTTTACCATGAAACAGCGTGATTTCATTTTTTTCAGCATTAGTTTGCTTGATTTGAAAACAGGTTCCCTTTACTTCTATAAAAGCTTTATTAATATGTACTTGGAAGAAACTGCCTTCATGTTTATATACCTCAAAAAATGAGTTGCCTTCTAGCCATACTTCTCTTTTTTTGTTAAAGGCTTTTGTGTATTTAATGGAACTACCTGATTCCATCCATACTTTTGTACTGTCCGGTAAAACGTGCATTTGGTTTTGTTGTGCTATCACCATTATAAATTCGTCGTTAATATTATCTCTGACTGAATTCATCCAAAATCCTCCTATTGTTAGTAAAAGAGCGAGTGAAGCTACGGCAAAATACCATCTTAGTTCTGTTAGAACTTTGTTTCTTTTCCTATCTACACATCTTGCTTTTACTCTTTCCCATATCTGTTCTTTTATTTTAAAATCTATAGCTTTATTTTCTGATTCATTCCATTGTATTTTAAGTTCTCTATCCACTGATTCCAGGTCAGCATAGCTTCTTCGCTGCTTTTTAGTCAGCCGTCCTGCCAGCAAATCTTTAATCAAACTCATCTTTGTATCTTTATCCATCCTATCTTACTTTGTTATTATTCTATTTATTATTACTCGTATATTATAAATACACTTGAGTTAAGTCTACCCCCACATCCCTTCGATAAAAAAAATAGCAAAACTATCATTAAAATCATAATAAGCTAATATTCAACAAATTAATCACTAACCAAAAAGAAGTTTTTTTTTCGAAAAGTCATTTTTTTATCTTAGTTCTAACAGAACTTAGTTGAAATTAATAATTAGAATAGATTTTGAAGACATTATTAAAGGAAAAAAGGTAACTTTATTATAAATAAAAATCAAAAAAAATGTTGTGGTTAATGGTTATTTCTTTATTTTTGTAACACAATTGAAAAGAGATGGAGGAGACAATAATTCTGGAAAAGGTAAAAGCGGGAGATGCGGCTGCATTTTCTTTGCTGTATGACCTTTATTGGCTGAAGGTTTATAACTTTGCACGACTTTATGTCACTTCATCTTCCGTGATTTCAGAAGTAGTTCAGGATGTTTTTGTGAAAGTTTGGGAGTCCAAAGAGTTTCTTGATATTACCAAGAATTTTGATGGGTTGCTTTTTATGATTACCCGTAATATTATATTCAATTATTCGCGTAGACATTTTAATGAGCTGAATTTTAAAATGACAGTTCTGAAAGGACTTGAAAATTCTTATGATATAGAAGAGGAATTGGATGCTGCTGATTTGAAGAACTATATTGATAAATTGATTTCGCAACTTCCGGCCAGACGGCAGCAGATCTTTAGAATGAGCCGCGAAGAGCATCTATCTAATCGGGAAATCGCGGAACGTTGTGCAGTCAGTGAAAAAGCAATAGAACGGCAGATTACCTTAGCATTGAAGTTCATCAAAGAGAACCTTCCTTTATTTGTTGTATTTATGGGATAAAGACTCAAACGTATTCATGCTCATGCTTGAGCCTGAATACGTTTAATTGCCTATATGGTGTTTTTTATTTTTTCAGTTTAAAGAAAGGGTTCTTGCTAATCTTGACATCCGAAGGTTTCATATTTTCAATTTTAACAGTACGTCCTAATACATCCCCTTCAATCTTATTGTTTGAAATAACCACAGATTTACATGCTTCCAGCGTAATACCTTCTTTACGATAGTGATAAGGCTGGTAAGTCGTATCACGTATGAGTGTATTGGAGGAGAAGGTGAGTCCGTCTACCGACCGTGCGAAGAGAATCGGATAATCAAATAGGTGGAAGGTATTATCCACAATGCGGATATTGCGATGATAGGGGTACTTCTGTTCCGATGTCGGAATTTCCGGATCAATGCTGATCACGGCTTCACAGAACTGATAAATCGAAGAATTGCAAGGATAACGGAAATCATTGTTACGTATCAGCACGTCTCTGACAGCTCCTGACTCGTACCATGCATTTGCGTCTCCGGCAATCAGAATGGCAGAGCCGCTGGATTCGAATACATTGTTCTCAATAATAACCTTGCCGGGAGTAGATACAAGCAGACCACGTGCCCGGCAACTTCCGAAATGGCAGTTGCGTATTTCTGCATCAGGTGTGCAGGTCAGATTCTCTATTACATATCCGGCTTCCACTCCGGCTGGAAGTGGTGCTGATAATTCGATGATAAATTCAGCTTTATTTAGTGCTTCAAATTTATTCATTTTACCAGTAGCTACGGTACGCATGGTTTTATGCTCTATAAATCCGATTGTTTCGTCCGGACGTCCCCATTCCATCCCTTCACTCATGTCCTGCATGAATTTGCATTTGATACGGGTAGGAGAAAGAACTTCCATAATACGGGAACATGTTCCATGGATGTTAATAGGATCATCCATCAATCCTGCCCAACTGCAGTTCTCAATCTTGAGTAATCCGCTGCATCCCATGAAGTGGAAACCGTCGTCATGTCCGCTCAGCACACGTTTCTTGGAAGTGTTAGGGATGATATGTACATCATTGAAAGATATATTCTTGCTATACTGTGACAGAATTCCCAGTCCGCAGGTATGGAATAGTTTTACGTTTTCTAGTTTTGTGTCCATGCTGTGGTAAATGAAGATACCGGCGTGGTCTCTGGTGCTGTGTCGTAACACAAGGACCGTACCCGGCGCAGGGAAGAATTTATCAGCCTCCTTTTTAGGATCGGATAAGCGTATTAATCCAGGTTTTACTTCTGTTGCATCGTATGAGCGCCAGCCTAAGTTGTCACCTGTATTTGGCAGGACGAGATGGGTGTCGGGATCAAACTGCATGATCGCCCAAAGACTGCTTTTCCATCCTTCACCGACAAAAGTCAGTCGTTTGTTTTCTATGATATAAGGATATTGGTGGGAGTCGATTTCGATCTCAAGGTATCCGGAGGTAGATTGAGTGACAATACCTTGCGCAGTTAATGGGATTTCCCAATCGACGGAGAAGTTCTTTAAGGTAATGTTCCGGCAATGATCCAAAGTGAATGGCTGCATCCGGCCATGCATAATAAACTCAGAACCATTACCGTCAATCGTCAGATCATTGATCTGCTCCAATAGCACGGCGAGAATTTTGGGATTAACATCGTAGGTGTTCGTTTCGTGATAATCTTTTTCGATAGCATGTTGTGCCCAGAAGTCATATCTTCCTTTTGGAAAGACAAGTGTGGAACCTGGATATTGCTTGCAAGCATCGATTGCCTTTTGTATAAATGGCACTGCGTTGATACGGCTGTCGGGTTTCAAACCGAAATCGGATACGGAAATAATCTTGCTTGCCGAAATGCTGTTTGCACAAAGTAAAAGTGCAGATAGTAAGCATGTCTTTAATGATAGGAATGTTCTCATGTGTTTTTATAGTTTAATTGGGGTAAATAGGTAAAATCTAATGTTTGTGTTTTTCCCAGACACCTCTGGTGAAATCCGGTATTTCTACAGGAATACTTCCGTTCAATACCGACTTCTCGCTTAATTCGGTGATACACGACCATTCGGCTGCATCATAAACGTCCATGTCAAGGGGCAGTCCGTTGCGCAGGCAATATATTAACCGATAATCCATTACATAGTTCATTTCGTTCGGTAATCCTTTACGATGTGCTTCCTCGCCGATGGTGGCGCTAAAAGGGTGTTTATAGAGAGTTAATACTTGTTCAAGTGCTTCGCCTTCAAGCGGAGTATCTCCATGAGAATCCAGGGCAATGCATGGTACCGGATATTTTTGTGCAAAGCCGAGTGTGCCGCATACTGTTTGCAGGCGACTGTAAGGGCGGGGAGTCGAAACATTATACTGAAGCATGATCGTTTTCCCTTTGGCGGTATGGATAAGCGTGGTGTTGACATCTCCCAGTTTATACTTTTGACGGGCTTCCGGTGAGTTCTCTCCGAATCTTTTCCGCGCATACTCGCTCATGCCGGCCTGATGGGTGGACATGGATACGAGATATTCCATCCTGTCATTGCGGTGGATGTCGAGGATTTGACAGGCAGGCCCTAGTCCGTGGGTGGGGTAGGGATTGCCTGTATGTTCGATACTGTATCTTTTTCCCCAGTGATTGTGGTAACCGCCTTCGCTCTCTTCGGCAAAATACATGGAACGGAGATCGTGAATATATGCTCCTTCTACATGCATTATTTCTCCGAGTACACCTTGACGTGCCATTTCGAGAGTAGTCAGGGCAAAAGGGTCATAACAGCAATTTTCCAGCATGATACAGTGGCGTCTTGTCTTTTCTGCTGTATCGACCAGTTGCCAGCATTCGGCTATATTCATGGCGGCAGGAACTTCGATAGCTACATGTTTGCCGCATTCCATTGCATAGGTTGCCATTTGGGTGTGAGTGAGCCAGTCTGTACAGATAAAAATTAAATCCAGATCGTTGCATTCACACATCTTTCGCCAGCCGCCTGGTCCGGTATATCCCGTGGCTTCGGGGTGCTTTGCTTCTTTGAGTATGAGTTGGGCTTTGTTCAAGTTACCTTCCCTGATTTCGCTGAGAGCTTTGATTTCGGTTCCTTCTATTTGCAGATAACGTTGCAGGGTGAGTAGCCCTCGATTCCCCAATCCTATGATTCCGATGCGGACAATTGGGATAGGGGGGTGTGCCAATTGCAGTACGTGTGATTGCGTTGGAGAATCTTCCATGTTCTTAGAGGTTTAAAGTTATACAAAAAAAGAGAATCTAATTTCTCAGATTCTCTTTGAAGAGCGGAAGACGGGGCTCAAACCCGCGACCCTCAGCTTGGAAGGCTAATGCTCTATCAACTGAGCTACTTCCGCAATTTTTGTGGGCAAAGATGGATTCGAACCACCGAAGGCGTAAGCCAGCAGATTTACAGTCTGCCCCATTTGGCCACTCTGGTATTTGCCCTTTTGTGCTTTTGAGGAGGTTTGTTTCTCAATTGCGGTGCAAAGATACAACTATTTATTTAAACTCCAAACAAAATCGATCATTTTTATTGCAGAAATTGCACATTCATCTCCTTTGTTACCCAGTTTGCCACCGGCACGATCCTCTGCTTGCTCCATTGTATTGGTGGTAATTAATCCGTAAATGACTGGTATGTCGCCAGTTGCGTTTAATTCGGTAATTCCTTGAGTCGCTCCCATACAAACATAATCAAAATGTGGAGTATCTCCTTTAATTACGCAACCAATTGCAATAATTGCATCCACATCGCAATTTTCCATCATTTGATTGGCGCCGAAAGTTAGTTCGAAACTTCCCGGTACAGTTTTCACCAGAATATTTTCGTCTTTCACTCCATGTTTTTTTAATGTATTGACTGCGCCGTTCAGTAAGGCTCCGGTAATATTGAAATTCCATTCGGATACGACGATGCCGAATTTCATGTTTTCAGCGTTTGGTACAGAGTTGAAATCGTATTCGGATAAGTTATGGTATGCTGTTGCCATAATTGTAGTAATTAAAGTGGGTTATAAATACATGATTTTAAAAAGGCACGGATTACACGGATTTCACGGTAGCTTCGCATAATTGCATTAGTACATATTGTGCGTACTAAAAACCGTGAAATCCGTGTAATCCGTGCCTAACCTTCTATTATATATAATAAGGTATATTATTTCTTCATCAATTTAGCCTGTTCGATGTACTTGTCGATGTCCATAGCCTGGTAAGACTGGAAGTATTTGTCCTTGATCTTAGTGTAGGCATTAACGGCATCATCATACTTTCCTTGTTTCACCAGGATTTCACCGGCTTGCATCAGGAAGATAGGGCTTAATGAGTTATTGTCAGCTTTGTCTGCTGCAGAGAGCAGGGTAGAAGCGGCTTTGTCCAGCTGACCCAGTTGTGCGTAGCAGTTTCCTGTTGCGCCGAGGATAGCGGGAGCTACCATCTGGTCGCCTCCGTTGAAGCCGTCGAGCATCTTTACTGCTTCGTCATATTTACCCAGTTGTGCGTAGCAGATTCCTGCATATGCTTTTGCCAGATTAGCGGCTTTTGTTCCGCTATATTCGTCGGCAACTTTGAGGAAACCTACATAACCAATACTATCACCGTTCAGTGCTTGTTCATAAGCATCTTGTTCAAAGTATTCCTGTCCTTTGAAAAGAGCAGCCTGTGCCTTTTCTTCACGTGGCTCAGCATAGAGGTTCTTGTACATGATAAAACCTGCTACGATGATAATCACGGCTACAACACCGCCGATGATTGCGTTTTTGTACTTAACAAGAAATGCTTCCGATTGTGTCAGTGCATCTTCTACGTTCAGATGTTCGTTCTGATTCTTTTGTTCTGCCATTTTTATATGATTCTTTTTGTTATTATTCATCGTTTGATAATTCGACTCGCAAAAGTAGTTTTTTTATATCTACAAACGAAATTTAGAGGCATCTTTTTTTGTTTTACGCTCGAAAACCTCGAAAAACTTGCTACTTTTGTGAACAAATTAACGCGTATACAATGATACTGAAACGGATATCCATATTAAACTATAAGAATCTGGAACAGGTAGAGATCGGATTCTCCGCCAAACTGAATTGTTTCTTCGGACAGAACGGGATGGGAAAGACGAATCTGCTGGATGCAGTGTACTTTTTATCTTTCTGCAAGAGTTCGGGTAATCCGATTGATTCGCAGAACATTCGGCACGAACAGGATTTCTTTGTTATTCAGGGCTTTTATGAGGCGGAAGATGGCACACCAGAGGAGATTTACTGCGGAATGAAGCGTCGTTCGAAAAAGCAATTCAAACGGAATAAAAAGGAGTATAGCCGCTTTTCCGATCATATCGGCTTTCTGCCGTTAGTGATGGTTTCGCCTGCCGATTCGGAGTTGATAGCCGGAGGAAGTGACGAACGGCGCCGCTTTATGGACGTCGTGATCTCTCAGTATGATAAGGAATATCTGGAAGCATTGATACGCTATAATAAGGCATTGGCACAGCGTAATACCTTATTAAAAAGTGAATTTCCGGTAGAAGAGGAATTGTTCCTGGTTTGGGAGGAGATGATGGCGCAAGCGGGTGAAATTGTTTTTCGCAAGCGGGAGGCGTTTATCGAAGAGTTTATTCCTATTTTCCAGTCGTTCTATTCTTTTATTTCCCAGGATAAAGAGCAGGTGGGGCTGTCTTATGATTCGCATGCACGGGATGCTTCTTTGCTGGAAGTACTGAAGCAAAGCCGGGAACGGGATAAAATTATGGGATTCTCTTTGCGGGGGATTCATAAAGATGAACTGAATATGCTGTTGGGCGACTTTCCGATCAAGAAGGAAGGTTCGCAGGGACAGAATAAAACGTATCTGGTAGCGTTGAAGCTGGCGCAGTTCGACTTCTTGAAACGTACGGGGCAGACCGTCCCTTTATTGCTGTTGGATGATATCTTTGATAAACTGGATGCTTCGCGGGTAGAGCAGATTGTCAAGCTGGTGGCTGGTGACAACTTCGGACAGATATTTATAACGGATACCAACCGTGAACATCTGGATCGTATTCTGCAGAAGGTAGGCAGCGATTATAAAGTATTCCGCGTAGATCAGGGTGTAATTAATGAAATGGGAGCAGAACAATGAAACGTAACGATGCCGAGCAGATAGGAAAACTGATTCAGCAATACCTGCGTCAGGAGAGTCTGGAGTCTCCTCTCAATGAGCAGCGGTTGCTGGATGCCTGGCCGCAGGTGTTGGGACCGGCGGCAAGCTATACCAGTAATCTCTATATCCGTAACCAGACGCTGTATGTACATCTCACTTCCGCCGCCCTTCGTCAGGAACTGATGATGGGACGGGAACTTCTGGTGCGTACTCTGAATCAGAGAGTAGGGGCTACGGTTATCACAAACATTATTTTTCGTTGAGGAAAGGAATTCTGTCTGTCACTTTCATCCCCAGCTTTTGGAGTGTCCCATTTGCCCGGTCATAGTAGAACGGAGTTTCAAGATATTGGTTGTTGTGGGCATCCACTCCGATAATGGCGGTGCAGCCTTCGTGTGCTGCTATTTCCCAAAAAGCAGGGTGGGGAATGGTTGTTATTCCATGTTCATCGTTGTAGTCTTCGTAACCTATATTATATTCCAGGGGCAGGTTCAAGCGGGCTGCTGTCCGGCAGATGTGTCTGCTGACAAGTTTACAATGACGGTCGAATTCAGGATATGAACGCATGAACAGGTCGGGATGTGCCAGATAGGCAAACAAGCCGCTTTCCATCCCTTCAATCGCACTCTCTTCATAAAGTTCAAGCATATCTACCGTATGGGTATTTCGCCCGAAATAAGGAAACTTCTCATCTGTATGGAAATGGTGGTTGCCGAAGATGATGTAATCCAGCTGATACTCCTTGATAACTCCTTTCAGCCAGGGAATATACTCCGGAAAATATTCACATTCCAAGCCGATTTTAATGCTGATTTGATCTTTATATTTCTTTTGTAGCGAGCGGAGGCTTTCTACATACTCCGGCAGTTCTTCGGGAGTCATCCGGATGTCGGATACATAATCGGTATGGTATTTCCATGGTGTGTGGTCAGAGAAACCAAGTTCCTGATAGCCGCCTTTGATGGCGCTTAAAACAAATTCTTCGTCACTCCCTGTCGCATGGAGGCAGCGGGTGGTGTGGGTGTGATAATTCGTCCTCATTACTTGTTATAATTATGTCCATGCAGATGTCGAATGCTTCTGCCGGAACTTCTTCTACTATTTGAAATGGGAAGCAGATGCCTGCTTTATAAGCTGCGGGGATACGTGGCAGCAAACGGTCATAATAGCCTTTTCCCCTCCCCAGCCGGTTTCCTTTCCGGTCGAAAGCTACACCGGGAACGGCAATAAAGTCTATGTCTGCATAGTCCGTAAATGTTTCTCCAACAGGCTCTTCAATACCGTAAGTGCCGGTTGCCATATCCTCGGGACCGGTATAGAGGCGTAATTCCAATTCATCACCGACAACTACCGGAAGCAATATCCGTTTCTCATTGCTCCATTTCCGGATAAACGCATGCGTGTCTACTTCATCTTTGAGCGAATGGTAGAGCAATACAGTAGTTGCCGCCCTGAAAGCCGGGTGGGCTTCGAGGGCGGCAAGTATTTTAGCTGATTGAAGCTTCTGCAAAGTCGAAGATGCGTGTCGGATCTTCAGTGATGCCATAAGCTTGCGCAGTTCTTTTTTTCTTTCCATCTTTATTATCTTTCGTCACTTCCTCTTCTGTCTCGGCGGGTGCTTTTGGGAAAGCTTCTCCCTTTTCGAGCAGTTCTATACCTTGTTGTACTGTAGCATCCGATTTATTGAAGTATTTCAGATAAGCTTCCAGTCCCAGCATATTATAGATAATGTTGCCGTATATATTCGCTTCCAGTCGTTTATACGATTTCTGGATCAGAATATTCCTTCTCTTTACACCTTTCGAGTCGGCAAAGCGGATGAACTGCTCTACCAGACCTTGGTGACGGAGATAATTCAGCAGGTCTTCTTCCGTTTCATACTGGCTCAGCTTCTTCCGATTATTGTCCGTGTACTGGAAAGTAAACTGAAGAGTTAGTCCGCGGTTGATTACTGATGAGAGATAAGAAGTGACTCCGGTAGTATCTTGTGGTACAAATACGTCCGGCATGATACCGCCACCACCATAAACAGTGCGTCCCAGGCTGGTGAGATAGCGTTCGTTTTCGTTCAGCTTGATGCTGTCGCGTGAGAAGAACTCACCGTGTTCGTAGCGGTTGTATATGTCTAGTTCATAATTCTTGTCTTTACCACTTTCGTAAGGACGTTGGATGCAACGCCCTGAAGGAGTATAATAGCGGGCGATAGTCAGGCGGATAGCAGAGCCGTCGCTGAAGTCAATCGGTTGTTGTACCAGTCCTTTTCCGAAGGAACGGCGTCCTACCACTGTACCGCGATCATTATCCTGAATTGCTCCGGTAAAGATTTCGCTGGCAGAAGCAGAACCCTCGTCAATCAATACAACGAGTGGCATTTTCTGGCAACTGCCCGTACCGTTGGCAAATTCTTCCGCACGGGGATATTTACGTCCTTGTGTATATACAATCAGTTTACCTTCGGGCAGGAATTCATTCACCATGCGGATGGCAGCTTCCATGTATCCTCCTGTATTGCCGCGAAGGTCAATAATCAGTCCTTTACATTTCTTATGATTGAGCTGAGCCAAGGCGTTAAGCAATTCTACGTGGCTTGTCCGTCCGAATTTGCTGACTTTTACATAACCGATATCATCGTTCAGCATATAGGCAGCGTCTACTGTATTTTGAGGAATGTCTCCGCGGGTGATGGTAAAGTCCAGCAATTTCGGTTCTCCTACGCGTTTGACACCCAGTTTCACCTGCGATCCCTTAGGACCTTTCAGTGTGCGCATGGCTAGTTCGTTGTTCAGCTTTTTGCCTACAAATAAACTGTCGTCTACATTAACGATGCGGTCGCCCGCCATGAGTCCCACTTTTTCAGATGGGCCTCCCTGGATAACGGCATTCACATGAATCGTATCATTCTGTATCGTAAACTGGATACCGATTCCGCTGAAACTGCCTTCCAGTTCCGAATTGACTTCTTCGAGATTCTGTGCAGGGATGTAAGTGGAGTGCGGGTCCAGTTCTGCCAGGATCTGTGGCATAGCCTTCTCCACGAGGTCGGTCATGTTTACGGTGTCTACATATTGATCATCTACGATTCTCAACAGCGCATTCAGCTTGTTGGAAGAACCGTTGATGATACCCAGACGGTTGCCGGCGAAGTGCTTGGCATAAAATGTACCGATAAGAATACCGGCCACCACGCTGATAGCTATGATGATAGGCGTAAAACGTGAAGAGTTTCTTGTACTCATGTCTATTCCTTTTTTTTAAAACGTTCGTTTTATTATTTGTTTGGAGAAGAATCTTCGTTCATTTCTGTATAGATAACTTCGATTCCTGCCCGTTTTAATAGTTCTATTCCATCTTCGAGGCGGTAATGTTCGGAGTAGACTACCCGTTTGATTCCTGCCTGTATGATTAACTTTGCACATTCGATACAAGGTGAGGCGGTGACGTACATCGTGGCACCGTCGCTGCTGTTGTTCGAGCGTGCTATCTTGGTGATAGCGTTTGCTTCCGCATGGAGAACATAAGGTTTTGTCAGGTTATTCTCGTCCTCGCATACGTTTTCGAAGCCCGAAGGAGTACCATTGTATCCGTCGGAGATAATCATTTTGTCTTTGACGATCAACGCTCCTACCTTACGGCGCTGGCAATAAGAGTTTTCCGCCCAGATGCTTGCCATACGTATGTAACGTTTGTCCAGTTCCAATTGTTTCTTTTCCGTGTCCATGAGAGTGTCTTTTATTTTACAACGTGAAAAACTAAAGAAAGTGTCTGCTGGCTACCGGAAGGTTTATAGTAAAGGTATAGATTTCGCTCATCTCCTCCGTAAGAGGTTGCGTTGTTCAGCCCTTCTATAAAATTCTTTGCTAATATATCTGATGATTCATTACCTCCTTGGATAGATGCATTGAATTGGTTGTCCTTTCCATTGGCAGACCATGATCCAGTGAAAGTAGAGGTTATCACTGTGCCACTTAAGGTCCCGATGATGATATTGCTTTCTTCCATTCCATTAAAGGTAATTACATACCTACCTGTTTCGTCAAGCAATTTCATGCTTTGTTCGCGGGCTTTGTTGTCGTTTCCCCAAAAATTAAACATTTGATGGCTATCTTTGACTGTGATATAAGTCAGTTTCCATGTCTTGCCGGTGAAGATGCCGGCTACATCATCCGTATCATTACATCCGGAAAACATCGGAAGCAATAACAGCAATCCTAATACTTTAAGTATCAATCTCTTCTTCATGTCCAATTCTCTCCTTTTTTAATTGTATTGTTTCTTTATGCCGTTTCGGATCAGCAATGCGTCAATGGTAGACTCCTGCCCGCGGAAGCGCTTGTAGAGCACCATCGGGTGTTCTGTACCTCCTTTCGACAGGATATTGTTGCGGAACGAATCTGCTACTTCACGGTTGAAGATTCCTTGCTGTTTGAACAGTGAGAACGCATCCGCATCCAGCACTTCTGCCCATTTATAACTGTAATATCCTGCGGAATATCCTCCGGCAAAGATATGGGAGAATTGTGTACTCATGCAGGCTTCTTTGACTATCGGCAATACTTGTGCGTCTTTCCAAGCTTCCTGTTCATAGGCTTTTACATCGCCCTCGAAAGGAGTGCTGCGGGTGTACCATGCCATATCGAGCAGACCGAAGCTCACTTGTCTCAGGCAGGCATAGGCTGCATTGAAGTTCGAAGCATCCACGAGTCTCTGTATCAGTTCGTCCGGAAGCACTTCTCCGGTTTCATAATGACGGGCAAAGGTATTGAGAAATTCTTTCTCGATGGCAAAGTTTTCCATGATCTGTGAAGGAAGTTCCACAAAGTCCCAATATACGTTTGTTCCGCTTAGACTCTGATAGGTTGAGTTGGCAAACATACCATGCAGGCTGTGCCCGAACTCATGCAGGAATGTCTCCACTTCGTTGAAAGTTAGCAAAGCAGGTTTGCTTTCGGTCGGCTTGGTGAAGTTCATCACTACAGATATATGCGGTCGGCTGTCTTCACCGGTTACGGGATCTATCCATTGTTCCTTGTAACTGGTCATCCAGGCTCCGGCGCGTTTTCCGGGACGGGGATGAAAGTCAGTGTACAGTACGGACAGGAACTTGCCGTCTTTGTCGAATACCTCGTAGGCTTCAACATCTTTGTGATAAACCGGGATTTCCGTATTTTTCCGGAAAGTGATTCCGTAGAGTCTTTCTGCCAGTCCGAATACTCCTTTTTTTACTTGTTCCAGTTCGAAGTAAGGACGGAGCATTTCTTCATTGATATTGAATTTCTTGTTTTTCAGCTTATTGGAATAGTAGCTCCAGTCCCAGGGCATGACAATGAAGTCATCACCTTGTTCCTCACGTGCCAGTTCCTGTACTTCGAGATATTCTTTCTGTGCGGTGGGAGTGTAGGCTTCCAATAACTGGTTGAGCAGCTTATATACGGCATCGCTGTTTTCAGCCATTCGTTTTTTGAGGGTATATTCCGCATAATCTTTATATCCTAGTAGCTGGGCTATTTTCATGCGTGTATTAACCAGCTTCTTTACGATTTCGATATTGTTGAATTCGTTATCGTGCGTACACTTTGTATTATATGCGATGTAGAGCTTATGACGCAGCTCGCGGTTGTCGGCATAAGTCATGAAAGGCACATAACTTGGAGCGTGCAGGGTGAAAGCCCATCCTTCTTTATCCTCACTTCTGGCTGTTTCGGCAGCAGCTTCTACAATGATTTCCGGCAGTCCGGCAATGCTGGCTTTGTCTGTCAGAAACATCTGATACCTGTTTGTCTCTTTCAGGTTGTTTTCGCTGAAGTCGAGTGTCAGTTTGCTCAGTTCGTTGGTTAGTTGGCGGTATTGTTCGCGGGCCTCCCCTTCGAGGTTGGCGCCGTGGCGTACAAAACTGTCGTATATATCGTCTAGCAGGCGATTCTGTTCCTGAGTCAGTTGCAGAGATTGTTTTTGTCCGTACACTTCTTTCACACGGGCAAACAACTTCTCATTCAGTGTGATGTTGTTGCTGTGTTCGCTGAGTAGCGGCATGATTTTCTGAGCCAATGCCTGTAAGTCGTCATTGGTTTCAGCACTAAGCATATTGCCGAATACGGCAGTTACTTTGTCCAGCAGCCTTCCGGATTGTTCGTAGGCTTCTATTGTATTTGTAAATGTCGCCTTCTCCGGGTTTTGTATGATCGCATCAAGTTCCGCATTCTGTTGTTTGATTCCTTCGAGGATGGCAGGCTCATAATGCTCTGTTTTAATCCGGTCAAAGGGTACAGTACCATGCGGTGTCTGATACTGACCGAAGAAAGGATTCTGAGCGTTCAGTATATTGTTCATGGTGTAAACTAGTATCAATGTTATTAATATTCTCTTCATAATTCTCTTCATAGAAGTACAAAACTACTAAAATTGTAGGTTATACCACGGATAATACCTTGCTTTTTAACAATATATAAAATGAAGACAAAAAAACCGCTACGGTTTCCCGCAGCGGTTTCCTATATGTTTAGACTTCTAATTAAGCGTTAACTGATGCCATGTGAGCGATCAAGTCAAGAACTTTGTTAGAGTAACCGATTTCGTTGTCATACCAAGATACAACTTTTACGAAAGTGTCAGTCAAAGCGATACCAGCTTTAGCATCGAAGATAGAAGTACGAGCGTCACCCAAGAAGTCAGAAGAAACTACTGCATCTTCAGTGTAACCCAGAATACCCTTCAATTCGCCTTCAGAAGCTTCTTTCATAGCAGCGCAGATTTCAGCGTAAGTAGCCGGTTTAGCCAAGTTAACAGTCAAGTCAACTACAGAAACGTCCAAAGTAGGAACGCGCATAGACATACCAGTCAATTTACCGTTCAAAGCCGGGATTACTTTACCTACAGCTTTAGCAGCACCAGTAGAAGAAGGGATGATGTTGCCAGAAGCAGCACGACCACCTCTCCAGTCTTTCATAGAAGGACCGTCAACTGTTTTCTGAGTAGCAGTTGTAGAGTGAACTGCAGTCATCAAACCGTCAAGGATACCGAACTTGTCGTTCAATACTTTAGCGATAGGAGCCAGACAGTTAGTAGTACAAGAAGCGTTAGAAACGAACTGAGTACCTTTCACGTATGTTTTTTCGTTTACACCGCAAACGAACATCGGAGTGTCATCTTTAGAAGGAGCTGACATTACAACATATTTTGCACCAGCTTCGATATGAGCCTGAGCTTTGTCTTTGCTCAAGAACAAACCTGTAGATTCAACAACGTATTCAGCACCTACAGCATCCCATTTCAAGTCAGCCGGGTTTCTTTCTGCAGTGATGCGGATAGCCTGACCGTTAACGATCAATTTGCTGTTTTCAACATCTGCTTCGATAGTACCGTCGAATTGACCGTGCATTGTGTCATACTTCAGCATGTAAGCCAAGTAGTCTACCGGGCAAAGGTCGTTGATACCTACGATTTGAATATCGTTTCTTTTCATTGCAGCGCGGAAAACGAAACGTCCGATACGTCCGAATCCATTAATACCTACTTTAATCATTTTGTTTAAACTTTTAAGGGTTTTATAATATTTGTTCAAATATCTCTCAGCTCGCGCATTTGTTTTATTTTCAAATGCGGTGCAAAATTACAAAAATGTTTTTATATTCGCATATTAAATTCACATTAAATATTGAAAAAAGATGGGAAAGAGCACATTTTTACAAGACTTTAAGGCGTTTGCCATGAAAGGGAACGTCATTGACATGGCTGTCGGTGTAGTTATCGGCGGCGCGTTTGGGAAGATCGTATCGTCACTGGTGGCGAATGTTATTATGCCCCCAATAGGCTTATTGGTTGGTGGTGTGAACTTTACAGATCTGAAATGGGTAATGAAAGCGGCTGAAGTTGGAGCAGACGGTAAGGAGATTGCTCCTGCCGTATCTCTGGATTATGGACAATTTCTGCAAGCAACTTTTGACTTTCTGATTATAGCTTTTGCTATATTCCTATTTATACGTCTGATCACTAAACTGACCATGAAGAAGGCGGCAGAGGAAGCCCCGGCTGCTCCTCCTGCACCACCTGCTCCTACTAAAGAAGAGGTGTTGCTGACTGAGATTCGTGACTTGCTGAAAGAGAAGAAATAAGTACTTGTATAATGAATAGGAGATTCTGTTTTGAGTCTCCTATTTATTATATATAAGTCTCTCTGACATCGTTTCCCTTTTCGGATTTTATGTTGTCCGATGATATATTTCTCTCGTAAATTTCGATTTTTCTGTTTATTCTTCTATCTTTTTGCCTACTTTTTTCTACTTTTGCAAATCATTTATTCAAAATCCAACCATTGATATGCAGGAGAAAATAATAATTCTTGATTTCGGTTCGCAGACAACACAGCTGATTGGTCGTCGCGTACGCGAACTGGACACGTATTGCGAAATTGTTCCTTATAACAAGTTTCCTAAAGAAGATCCGACAATTAAAGGAGTCATCCTTTCCGGAAGTCCTTTTTCGGTTTATGATAAAGATGCCTTCAAAGTAGACTTGAGTGAGATTCGTGGTAAATATCCTATTTTGGGTATCTGCTATGGTGCACAGTTTATGGCGTATACTAACAATGGAAAAGTAGAACCGGCCGGTACACGTGAATATGGCCGTGCACATCTGACTTCTTTTTGCAAGGATAATGTGCTGTTTAAAGGAGTTCGTGAGAATACGCAGGTATGGATGAGTCATGGTGATACAATCACTGCTATCCCTGATAATTTTAAGAAGATTGCTTCAACGGATAAAGTGGATATCGCTGCTTATCAGGTTGAGGGTGAGAAGGTATGGGGCGTTCAGTTCCATCCGGAAGTGTTCCATAGCGAAGACGGGACGCAGATATTGAGGAACTTCGTAGTTGATGTTTGCGGATGCAAGCAAGACTGGTCACCGGCTTCTTTCATCGAGAGTACGGTTGCTGAGTTGAAAGCTCAGTTAGGTGATGATAAAGTGGTGCTGGGATTGAGCGGTGGTGTCGATTCATCGGTTGCTGCTGTTTTGCTGAATAGAGCTATCGGTAAGAATCTGACTTGTATCTTCGTAGACCACGGTATGCTCCGTAAGAATGAGTTCAAGAATGTGATGAACGATTACGAATGCCTCGGGCTGAATGTAATTGGCGTGGATGCCAGCGAAAAGTTCTTTGCAGAGCTTGCAGGTGTGACGGAACCGGAGCGTAAACGTAAGATTATCGGTAAGGGCTTTATCGATGTATTCGATGTGGAAGCTCACAAAATAAAAGATGTGAAATGGCTGGCTCAGGGCACTATTTATCCAGACTGCATCGAATCATTGTCTATAACAGGTACAGTGATCAAGAGTCATCATAACGTAGGTGGTCTGCCCGAAAAAATGCACTTGAAGTTGTGCGAGCCGCTTCGTCTGTTGTTTAAGGATGAAGTTCGTCGTGTAGGTCGCGAGTTGGGTATGCCGGAACATCTGATTACTCGTCATCCATTCCCTGGCCCGGGTTTGGCTGTACGTATTCTTGGAGACATCACCCGTGAGAAAGTGCGTATCCTGCAAGATGCTGATGATATTTACATTCAGGGATTGCGCGACTGGGGATTGTATGATCAAGTATGGCAGGCAGGCGTTATCTTACTGCCGGTACAGTCTGTAGGTGTCATGGGAGATGAACGTACTTATGAAAGAGCGGTAGCATTGCGTGCCGTGACTTCTACTGATGCCATGACTGCCGACTGGGCGCATTTGCCATATGAATTCCTGGGTAAGATTTCGAATGATATTATTAATAAGGTGAAAGGTGTAAACCGCGTAACCTATGATATCAGTTCTAAGCCACCTGCAACTATTGAGTGGGAATAAGAGATTTTCTTGATTTATATAAAATTCCAGTATCGCAAGTTACTGGAATTTTTTTTATGTAATATAGCCTTTACTTCTTATTACGGCCTATTCGCCAGAGATTGTTGGTGAAGGAGAAAATATTATTATATATGGTAGAAATTAAGGTGTGCATTTTATTTCTTATGCATTTATTCTTTTGGGGATCTACTACCTTTTTTATTTAGTAAGTTTAGGAATATATATAGTTGTGCTTGGCTGTTATGATTCATTTTTATATTTAACAGATTGGGATAAGTTGCTCTAGAACTTGGTAATTTTATACCAATAAGTGTATTTTTTCCTGTTTTCATAGGCTTTTCAAAGGTTATTAAGTTTGTGTGCCACTTAAGACGGTGTAAAGTTATTAATAAAATTGGTAAACGCAATGTTTTTTTTATTTTAATTATCGGCAAACGGTATTTTTTTTGATTTTTCATTCTACTACTCAGATCGTAATAAGATAGATATAATCTTTTTATTGATGTATATTATTGATTATCATGATTTTATTGTTTTGATTACCAAGTTCTAGAGCGACTTATTCTAATCGGTCAATTACGACTATATTTCTTAATAATTATTTATGATAATGCGAAATTGTAGGCCGCCTCCGGGCAGTGATTAAATTTTTATTATCGTTTCTTCAGCATAGATCAGAACAGTGCTGAAGAGAGATTGAATTCATTAAAAATTTCAATACCCCCAAGAAAAACAAATGAATGATAACAGTCAAACACAACTATATATATTCCTAAACTTACTAAATATTAAGATAAAGCATACACACCCAAAAACAAACGTATTAGAGTAAAAATGCACATCTTATTTCTACCACATTATCATAATGCCTAGATATAGAATAGTAAGTTTTCTACTTATCCATATTAACCCAACTAATTATTAACCTTTAATCACAGAAAAACAATGCAAAAAAGAACTATTTTTTTGACATTTTTTGCCGCCGTATTTGTCTATCTGACTTCATGTTCGGATAGTAAGAATATAGGAAGTGCAGTATTCAATCCGGATCAACCTATTGAGGTGACCGGATTTTATCCGGATTCCGGTGGGATCGCTACCCCTATGATCGTCGAAGGCAGCAACTTCGGATCAGACACTACCAATCTGAAAGTTTATTTCGAAGATGCGGATGGGATAAAGCACCAGGCGGGCTTGGTGAGTTCAAATGGTAACAAAATCTACTTGTATGTTCCTTCGGGACTGACGTACAAGAAAGAAATGAATCTTCTTGTTGCCCGAACAATGCCCGACGGAACAGAATATGAAGGACAAGCCGGAAGGCAATTTATCTACAAGACGCAGACGAGCGTGACTACCGTTGTAGGACAAGCTTCGCCGGACGCTAACCAGCCTACGGTAGGAGGAGACATCGCTACTTCTACATTGTCGGCGCCCAACTACATTAGTCTGGATGACGAGGATAATATCTTTATCACCGAACGCCACGTATGGCACGGAGGAAACAATTATCCATCTGTAACCTGTCAAAATGATAAAGGAGCGCAGTCTAACGGAAATATTGTCATGGCTTCCATTAAGAGTAATTCTGTGCTGGTACTTCAGTATGGTACGTCAGCCATCCTGAATGCTCCTGCTTTTTCGGACCTGGATGGTACGATGTACGCTCCTGAAGATGGCGGTATGGGATATTATTCTTTGGCCAAAAGCGTGAGCTATGCGCCGCGCCGCCTGACGGTGCTGCTGAATGATGAAACTAAAGACGTTGCCGATGGTAACTATAAGCACTGCTTTGTAGTGAATAAGCTGGATCATTACATTTATACAGTGATGGTTAAGGGACAACTGGTGCGGATAAAACCGAACACCCGTACTTGTGAACTCCTACTCAAGAAAGTCGGAACTTCTACCAGACCTGATGCATGTGACTCATACCTTGCTTTCAGCCCTGTCAAAGGACAGGAAAATATGCTTTATGTCGCGATGGCAGAAGGAAATCAGATATGGCGAGTGGATGTGGGAAATCTGGAAGGTAAAGACAAAAACACCTATCCCGGTGAAGGTTATGCCGGAAAGGCCATATTGGAAGGACAGGTAGCAGGAGCAGGATGGGAAGACGGTTTGCTGAGGAATGCCAAGTTTGATAATCCCCATCAAATCTGCTTTACCGAAGACGGTAAATTGTATATCGCTGATTGTGGTAACAATTGTATACGAGTAATCGATACCAAATTGCCCTTGGATAGAGCTATGGTAACTACTCCTATCGGACTTCCGGGCATGAAGGGCTATAAAGACGGCGGTCCGGATATCGCGTTGTTCAATCATCCGTTCGGTGTAGCTGTTAGTGCCGACGGACAAATTGTATATGTCGCAGATACCGGAAATAAAGTGATTCGTAAATTGTCTATACAATAACCTTTGATAATACATATATGAAAAAAAATCTTTTATTGATTGTACTGCTTATGACATTGATTCCATTGGCAGGCTACAGTCAGAACGAAACGAGTACACAGTTTACAGTGGCAGGCGTGATTGTGGATGCAACCGGCGAGCCATTGGTAGGTACGGCTGTTTATGTAAAGAACGAACCGGGAGTCGGCGTAGTAGCGGATCTGGACGGAAAGTTCAAGATAAAAGTAACGAAAAACGCTACACTGATATTCCAGTCAGTGGGTATGAAGAATGTCGAGATGCTGATTACCAAAAACGAAGAAAAGCTTAAGATCGTCATGAAAGAAGACGAGACTAAGATTGACGAAGTAGTGGTAACGGGTATGAGTTCCCAGAAAAAAGTATCTGTGGTAGGTGCCATCACCACCATTGACGTTGCGCAGCTAAAAACTCCCGCCACTTCCCTCAATAATATGATCGGAGGTCGAATGGCAGGTGTTATCACTATGCAGAGTTCGGGTGAACCGGGCAAAAATATCTCCAACTTCTGGATTCGCGGTATCAGTACTTTCGGAGCCAGCAGTGGAGCCTTAGTACTGATCGATGGTCTCGAAGGAAGATTGGAAGATATTGATACCGACGACGTTGAATCGTTCAGTATCCTGAAAGATGCCGCAGCAACGGCTGTCTACGGAACACGCGGAGCAAATGGCGTGGTATTGGTGACTACCAAACGTGGTACCAGTGGAAAATTAGAGGTGACCGGACGTGCTACGATGAAAATATCACATATCAAACGTCTGCCCGAATACCTGGGAGCATATGATTACGCACTCCTTGCCAATGAAGCCAGAGCGATGTCTGGGGAAGACGATCTGTACACCCGTCTTGAACTGGATCTGATCAAAAACAGGCTGGACCCGGATCTTTATCCGGATGTAAACTGGATAGATGAAATCATGAAAAGGAATTCTATTCAGCAGAACTACTATGTCAGTGCTAAAGGAGGAGGTGACGTTGCCAGATACTTCTTGTCGCTGGGGTATCAGGATGAAGGAGCCGCCTATCGCCAAGAGGAAAATCTGTTTAAAAAGCCATTGAGCGTAAACAAGCTGAATTATCGTGCCAATATCGATATGAATTTGACCAAGACGACCCAGCTATACTTCGGTGTAGATGGATATGTCAATTCTTATGTCAGTCCGGGCGGAGGGAACACAGATCTGGTATGGTCAGCCGTCCAGCAGTTGACCCCCCTTCTGTTTCCGGTCACTTACTCTGACGGCACGCTGCCCGTATATGGCGGATCACGTGAATTGGCTTCTCCATATGTTATGCTGAATAATACCGGATACATGCAAAGCGAGGACAACCGAAACATGCTGACGCTGAAGCTGACGCAAGAATTCGGAGGATTTCTGAAAGGACTGACGATGTCGGTACAAGCGATGACGGAACATATCGGCTACTTCAGCGAATACCGCAGGATTTGGCCCGACCTCTACCGTGCTACCGGACGAACCGCACAGGGAGTCTTGATTAAAGCGCTGCGCTCAGCACAATCAAGTATGGCATACGGAAGTGGCGAAAACTCTTACAGGCAATACTATATGGAGGCGAAAGCCAACTGGAACCGGTCGTTCGGAGACCATACCTTTGGCGCGTTGCTCGAATACTATATGAAAGATGAGAAAAACTCTCTATGGGGCAAATATGATGATTTAGGTATCGCCAGCATCCCCAAACGCCATCAGAACCTTTCCGGACGTATCTCCTATGACTATAAAAACCGTTATTTCATCGATGCGAATTTCGGTTATACAGGTTCTGCACAGTTCAAAAAAGGAGAACAGTTCGGTTTCTTTCCTTCCATTGCCGCAGGATGGGTTCCTTCCTCTTATGCATGGTGGACAGAGAAACTACCTTGGTTTACGTTCCTCAAAATTCGCGGCTCTTACGGTATCGTAGGTAACGACCAGATTGTTTCTACCAACGATTATACCGGCCAGGGACGCTTCCCTTACCTGACCCTGATAGACAATCATGCCGGATCTGCTTGGGGATATCGTTATGCGGGTATCACAGAAACCCATACCGGAGCCGACAATTTGAAATGGGAAGTAGCAAAGAAGGCGAATCTTGGTATCGATGCCAAGTTCTTTCACGACAAGTTGTCCCTGACAGTCGACATATTCCGGGATACTCGTGACCACATCTTCCAGGACCGTGTGACGTTACCTTCTTACGTAGGTATGGTGACTTATCCGAAGTCGAATGTCGGACGTATGCACAGTGTAGGATCGGACGGAAATATTGAGTTTTTCCATACTATTAATAAGGATATGAGTTTTACGGTTCGTGCCAATTATACATTCTCACAAAATATCATCGACTATTTTGAAGAGAATAAATTACCTTACGACTATCTCAGTGTGACCGGCAGACCCTTTAACATCTTACGCGGATATATCTCCGAGGGACTATTCGCCAGCAAAGATGAGATCAATACCAGCCCCGATCAAAGCGGATTCGGAAAGATACGCCCGGGCGACATCAAATATCGCGATGTCAACGGCGATGGTATTATCAATGAAGACGATAAGGTGCCATTGTCTTATTCCAACCAGTTACCAAGAGTGATGTATGGATTCGGTGGTGACTTCCAGTGGAAAGATCTGACTGTTAGTGTCTTGTTCAAAGGTTCCGCCAAGGTAGACTACTATCGTGCAGGGCTTGGAAACGACAACGGATGGATTCCGTTCTATAATGGAGACTTGGGAAATGTGATCAAACTAGCCAACAATCCCAAGAACAGATGGACGCCCGCATGGTATTCGGGAACTACTGAAACGGAAAATCCGAATGCTGAATTTCCACGTCTCTCTTACGGAGGTAATAAGAACAATTCTCAATTGTCCTCCTTCTGGAGGCGGAACGGTTCTTTCCTGCGCCTTCAGGAAGTTAGCTTGCGATACAGCCTGAAACATCTGCCATGGATTAAAGCGGTAGGATTGTCTTCCGTCGATCTGGAATTTGTGGCGAATAACCTGTGCACTTTCGACAATGTGAAATATTTCGATCCCGAACAAGCATCGGCAAATGGTGCTGTCTATCCGATACCTGCTACCTATTCATTCCAGGTATACTTAAGATTCTAATCACATAACATTGAAAAATTTATGAAAAATCGAATTAAAATACTTTTGGGAGCCGTGATCGGCAGTTCTTTGCTGCTCAGTTCCTGCAATTTTCTGGATGTAGACAATTATTTTCAGGCTACATTCAAGGAAGATTCCATTTTCCACAGCATGAAAAATGCCGAAGGATACCTTTGGAACACCCCGACCCGTTTTCCCGATGCGGGTGCCATTTGGGGAAACTCATGGAATCCGGGAGAAACTGCCTCGGACGAGATTGCCGTCAGATGGCAGACCAACGAGTTTTGGGGAGCGCAATTCAGTGTTGGTACTGTCAACGGAAGAAACCTGCGGCAGGATATATGGTATAGCATGTATGTAGTAGTGGCAAGATGTAACCGGATGCTGGAAAATATCGATAAAGTGTCTGATATGACAGAAGCCGACAGAAGACGTTACATCGGATACGTACACTTTATGCGCGGTTATGCCTACTACCATTTACTGATGAACTACGGTCCGTTGCTCATTGTCGGAGACGAAGTACTAGGTACTTCCGAATCTGCGGAATACTATGACAGGGAACGGTCTACATACGATGAATCGGTGGATTATATTTGCAATGAATTCAAGCTTGCCACACAAGGTATTTATGGACCGACCGAGCAGAGTATCAGCTATTCCGACCGTCCTACCAAGGGGGCAGCTTTAGCGTTGATTGCCCGTCTGCGCCTGTTCCAAGCTTCTCCGTTGTTCAATGGCGGTGATGCCGCCCGCTTGTGCTTTAGCAATTGGAAGCGCAAAAGCGACGGTGCCGATTACGTAAACCAGACTTATGATCCCGACCGTTGGGCGGTAGCAGCCGCTGCCGCAAAGCAAGTGATCAATATGGAATACTATTCACTGTTCACAGTGGCACCGGACAATCAATACCCTTATCCGTTGGCAGATAATGTTCCTACGGCTCCTTTCCCCGATGGTGCGGGTGGTATCGACCCTTACCATTCTTTTGCCGATATGTTCAACGGTGAAGGTATTATTCAAACCAATAAAGAGTTTATCTGGGCAATGGCATCCCAAAATGTGACTAATTACACGCACCACTCGTTCCCTGTTAAATTCGGAGGCTGGGGCGGCATGTCCGTACCTCAGAGAGTGGTCGATTGCTTCCTGATGATGGATGGCAGAGACATCCACAATGCATCGGCAGACTATCCGTATGTAGCGGATCTCAGTCAGACAATAGGTACGAATAAAGTGCTGGGAAACTATCAGTTGAGAGGTGATGTTCCGAAGATGTATGACAACCGTTCGGCACGTTTCTATGCTTCCATCGGATTTCCCGGACGCTTGTGGACTATGAGTTCCGCTTCTTCCGACGCAACCTATGTCAACCAGCAGTTCTGGTATTCTCATGATGATACGCAAGCCGGGTTGGCCGGTGCGGGAAATAACGTCAATGATTACAATATCAGCGGCTACACTCCCGTCAAGTTTGTCCATCCTGACGATTCATGGTCGAGCGGAAAAGGAAGTGTGAAAGGCGCATTTGTTACTCAGCCTAAACCGTTTGCCATCATCCGTTATGCCGAAGTACTTCTTGAATATGTAGAAGCGTTGAACCGGGTGACGGGTACGGTCACCGTTACTACTCCTGATATGACAGGTACGGATGTCGAAGTGACTGTCAGCCGTGATATTCAGGAAATGGCTAAATACTTCAATATGATCCGCTATCGTGTCGGATTACCCGGTCCGGCTTTGGGTGACTTCAACGAGGTGGAGAGATTTGAGCAGATCATCCGTAATGAACGACAAGTGGAACTTTTCAACGAAGGCTACCGCTATTTCGATACCCGTAGATGGGGTACTTACCTTACCGAGGATGCCAATACGTCTAACTGGCAGGGATTGGATGTACAAAAAGACCGTACGGACGTCGCCGGCAATCCGGGATTCTGGAACATCGTGACCATTGACCAACAGAATATCCGCGATCGCGTCGCACTGCCCAAAATGGTATTTATGCCGATCAGTCACTCTGAATTACTGAAAGTACCTTCCATGGACCAGAATCCGGGATGGGACAGATAATGAAAAACAAGAATAACAGAAAGATAATATGAAAAAGATATTAACTATAATTCTTTGCTCTGCTTTGGTTATGATAAGTGGTTGCGATAAGTATGATTTCGATCAGGAACAGTTCCGCAAAGAAGTAAATTTACTCAGTAATTCCAACTTGGTATATGATCGCCAGGTAGCTGAGTTGCAGCAGGGAGGAGATACCCTTTTCGTGGTAGCTTCGTTGAGTGGATCGCAGGCTACCGACGAACCGGTAACAGTGGTGCTGCAACATTCCGATACACTGTTGAGGGCTTACAACAAATCCAATTTTGATATCAATAAAGCCCGTTTTGCAAAGTACTTGCCGGAAGAATGCTATGAATTTCCAACGATGGAAATGAACATTTCCGCCGGCTCTTCCAAGGCTATGTTTCCGGTGTATCTGAAAAATCTGGAAAAGATTTCACCCGACTCCATCTATTTTCTCGAATATAAGATAGATTCATTGAGAACACCGGACTGTAATCCGAAAAAGAGGCACGTGCTGCTTCGTATCCACAAGGAGAATTACTATGCGTCCACGCAGACGGCAACTTACTACAATTACACCAGTAGTACGGTCATTATCCCGAATCCGGATGGGTATAGTGAAGTTCGCCGTCCGACCAATTCCAACCGTGTATTTCCTATCTCTGAGAACTCTGTACGTTTGATGGCCGGTGATGAAAATTTCACTGACTATACCACTGCGCTGGATATCATCAATAAGGGGAGCATCATTCTGGAAATGGGAGCACAGTTGCCCGAGAATCCGTTGGCAAAGGAACTCACTATCCTGCCGTATCAAAGCATCGACGTAGTGCAGCTCACACCCATCGGCGAATATGACAATACGTATTTATTGAATGTCATCCGGACGCCCGACGGACGCTCCACTTATTATAAGGAGTTCCGCCTCCATTACAAATACCGTTTGAAGTCTACCGACCTCTACAGGGAGGTAAATGCCAAACTGAGATACCAATTCAATCCAAGAGTAGAAAACTTGTAATGCATCTAATAATATGAAAAAAAATATACTAATCATCGGACTGACAGGAATCCTGGGAACTTTCGTAGCTCTCTCTTCCTGTGGTCCTGATTATGAAACTGAGTTCAATGTACTGACATTGACCATTCCCAGCGAGAGCCAGGCGGCTGTTGTTTTTCCGCTTTCCGGCGGCGAACATGAGATAGAAGTGGAGACCAACGTGGCGCTCGATAACTGGACGGTAAGTTCGAATGCCGAATGGTGCAAACTACAAAAGCAGGAAGGTAAAGTCACGGTTTCTGCCGATCAGAATGAAGGCTATAAACAGCGTATAGCAGAAGTTACGATAGCATACGGTCACCAGAGTTATTCCATAAGTGTGAAACAGTTCGGCTTGGAACCGGTGATCGATATACCCGGATTGACGGATGATGGAATGAAGGCGGTGGATGCTAAAGCGACTTCACTTTCTATCCAGGTGAATACCAATCTGAATCTGGATGTCATCACTGTACCGGATACCTGTAACTGGGTACGCTTTAACGAACCGAAAGAGCTGAAAGCAAAGAAAGGACAAAAAGCTGTAAAAGCGGAAGATATCGTCAAGAAAAATCTGGTATTCAGTTTGGATCAGAATACTGATACCATTGTGAGGTATTGTACAATCACCCTTCAGTCGTCACAGAATTACAACTGTGTCGGCACGTTCATTATCAAGCAGCAGCCGAGAGGATATATTGTTGACATTGACGATGCACACAAGGTCTTTGAAGTGAAAGCAATGGGCGAAACGATCACGATTCCTTTCAAAGTGAACGGTCCTGCGGGTGCGGAATATGAATATGTGATTGACGAAAATGCTCAAACATGGATTAAGCCTGCAACTGCACCGCTCACCAGAGGAGCATTGCGTGATGCTTCCGAAAGCTTCATCATAGAGCCTAACACCGCAGTTGTAGAACAACCCCGTGAAGGAACGATAACGTTCACAAGTAAAGATCCGGTTGATCCAAACAGCTTTACAGTTACTGTGAAACAAGCAGGATTCGTTCCCGTTCCTCCTGTAAATGTGGTGAATGCTACCGCTACACCGGGAGCCGGACACATCACTCTGCAATGGGAAGCACCGGAAGATGTGGATTATAGTAAAGTGAAAATCACGTATTATGATAAGGTCACAAAAGAAAATAAAGAGATAGAAATAGATGGATTCAAGACAACATCGGCTATCATAGATGATACCTATCAGTGTGCTGGTGAATATTCCTTTACTTTCAAGACCTACGGTCCTACGGGAATGGAGACTGAGAGTCCTGTAATCATTACAGGTACTTCCGGTGAAGCTTCCGAGTTGGAACGCGTCATTCTCACTGTTGATATGCTTTCTGCTAATGCGACACAGGACGGTGATGGAGGTGGCTTACCTGCTTTGATTGACGGCAAAGGTGGAACTTATTATCATTCCAGATGGCAAGATCCAGTCGTATCAGAAGCCCATTACGTGCAGATTAAACTGAACAAACCGTTGCAAGGGCTTCGTTTTGAATATGATGCGCGTCAGACTGGCATAAATAATGGGGGCGACGTAACGATCGCAACTATTTACGGAAGTACCAACGGTGAATACTTTGAAAGCATGGGTACGGAAGAGTTCAATTTACCGACATCAAACGGTGGTCATGCTACCGCTAAAAACAATGTGAATGGTAAACAAGCTTACAACTATATCCGATTTACTCCTACGGGTCGCCGTAATCAAGCCACATTGGACTATACTAACGCTAATAAAGCATGGTGGAATATGGCTGAGATGTATCTCTACAGAGTAAGGCATGATGAAGCCTGGGCCAAAGAGCAGTTAGGCATCTGATAAACTAATGGAAAGACTGGCGGGGAGGAAATAAGATTAGATTAGACACATTTTCCTATAAAACTCCCTGTCAGTCATTTTTTTTATTTATATTATCCGACTATTGAGAATCATGTACATGAAAACAAAGAAACTGAATATCATATTACTTGTTTTGCTGCTAATCTGCACAGCCATCGGTTGTCATTCACGGCAGAAACCGGACATTCGTCCCCATCCCGTAAATCTCAGTGCCGACAGTTTTTATCAACAGGCAGTAGCCATCCTGCAATCGTCTTATGATGTCGATTCCACCCGGAAGTGTATCAGCCTTCTGGACCGGGCACTGTCGATTGACAGTCTCAACCCCGATTATTATGGTACCAAAGCTAAACTACTGGCTGAGATGGGGGAGCTGGATTCCGCATTGCATGTCCAGACTTTGGCAATGGAGAGAAAAGCGATAACAGGAGAATACCTGTTTCAGTTAGGATTGTTTCAGGCGGCTAAAGATATGAATGCTGATGCGCATCAAAGTTTCGGAAAAAGTCTGGAAATTCTGCGGGCAGTGCTCGAACAATATCCTGACAGTTTGGGAGCATTTATTCTTGAAGAATCCGCCAATGCGCTTTATCAGGGAGCAGACAGCATTTATATGAAAGACATCGATGGCATTCGCAAACGTTTTCCGAACAGGCTTTTGGAAATAGAGATGATCCGAAGACTGAAGCCGCATTCGCTGGTGAAGCAAATCAAAAAGATTCAGATAGAGAATGAATATAACATTGACTTCGATTTGGATAGTCTGGTCAATGAAATGGAAAAACAACAAAAATTATAAATACTATGTTATTGGATAAGGTAAAACACATACTATGTATCTCTCTTATTCTGCTGGTGGGAGTCACTACTCTCTATGCTTGCAAGAGTGATGATAAGGAGCTGCAGGGAGAGCCGGTGCTGCAAGTCCAGAAATCCATTGGATTCAAGAAAGAAGGTGGGGAAGTAGCCGTACCTGTCAAATCGAACCGGGAGTGGAATGCATCGGTAACCGAGGGAAAAGAATGGCTGACGGCAAGGAAAGCATCGGATACAGAACTGACGGTTTCGGCAACATCCAGTCCCGAAAAAGGAGTCAGAGAAGGAAATATTACTATCGCCAATAATGCGCTGACTGCTAAACTCAGAGTTGTGCAGACAGGCGGTGACCTGATCATTGAAGTGGCTGAAGAGAGCCGTGTCATTCAGGTGGCGGGAACAGGAAACGATCATCTGGAAGTCAACTTGCTTTCCAATACAGACTATGAAGTAGTTATTCCGGAGGAAGCCAAAGACTGGATTACCGAGAAAGAAGTACCTGATACAAGAGCCGATCTGGCATCCAGTACACGAATATTCTCCATTGCTTCCAATCCTCTGACTACAGAAAGGAATGCTACGATCAAGTTTGTATCCAAAGAAAATACAAACATTTATGACCAGTCGGAAATCAAACAACAAAAGAAATCGAGTGATATTTCGGGTGTAAATCCGGAGAAGGATATAAAGTTGAAAGTTACCGGTGGATACGACACCGACCATCAGCCGGGGCAGGATATATCGAAGTCTTATGACGGTCAGTTCGGCGGAACCTGTTACCATTCCACATGGAGTCAATCTGCAAAATTCCCCGTTACTCTTGAATATCAGTTCGATCAGAATCAGCTTACGCTAGACTATATCCTATATCACAGCCGGAATGGTAACGGTAATTTCGGAGCATTCGAACTTTACATCAAGCCTCAAGGAAGTACGGATTTTATTCATATACAAGATTATGATTTTAAAGGAGCAGGAGGCAGCCATAGGATATTGCTGAACGATCCGGTTGTACCTGCGGCTGTTCAATTCAAAGTTAAAAGCGGATTAAATGATTTCGTCAGTTGCGACGAGATGGAATTTTTCCATGCTGCGGAAAATCCGCTTGACGAACAACTGATAACAGTATTCACCGACCGTTCATGCAGTGAACTCCTCCCGGACGCTTCCGACGAAGCCATCAATCGGCTTCCGGCATTCTTCAATGTGCTGGCAAAGTCTTTGCAGAGCAATACTTATCCCGAAGCGGAAAAGAGATTCAGGATACAGTCATATCAGGCATACAGTGTGCCCGAATATTGGGGAGATAAATTGAGAACCAATTACTACTCGCCTCTTTGCAACCCTACCGGTATCATAACCAATGCGGGTGAAGAGATGGTCGTTTTAGCAGACGGCATACCGCAAGGTGAATCCATTTCACTAAGGTGTTGTTCGGATCTGGGGCCCGACGGTGAAGAACGATTCCTGAAAAACGGAATCAACAAGTTTTCTTTCTCACGTGCGGGAAATCTGTTTGTCATCTATCAGAAACTTGATCCCCGTGGCATGCCGGCAGTGAAAATACATTTTCCGCCCCAGTATGTGGAGATAACGGAACATGCGCGTGTAGGCTTCAATGTATGGGATCTGACTGTGGATAAAACCGATGATCTGTTCCGTGAATATATCCGGAAGGCAAAATCTGTCACTTTGGACGGATCTGACAAATGTGTATTTGTGCTGAAAGGCAGGAAGATTCTGTTTACAGCACTGAAAGACTTGCTGCAAAATCAGGACAACTTCAAACAGTATGGAGTAGTAAGAGGAATGGAACGATGGGATAACCTGATAGATTGGGAGCAGGAACTGGCTGCCATCGACACCTATTCGAATACGGGAGAATTCAATTCACTGATGCATGTCACTACTTTCACCGACGGACTTTATGCTACCAATTATTACATTAACATGGCAGCCGGTGATGTAAGCACAAAAGACGGATGGGGATTCAAAAACAACTTCGATCCGCGCGATATGGACAAGAATCAGGACAATGAATGGGGACCGGGACATGAACTCGGACATATGCATCAGGGAGCCATCAACTGGCCCAGTACTACGGAATCGAGCAATAATCTCTTTTCTAATTATGTGGTGTACAAGATCAACCAGTGGGGATCACGTGGTAGTTCCATCGGGACATTGGCTGTTTACCGATATGCGCCTCCGACCCCTTGGAGCAGATTCATGCATCCGCGAGACCCGAACACGCTGGCATTTACCCCCCAGGATATGACATCTGATGATGCCAATAAATATGGATTATATCAAGGAGAAGCCTCCGAAATGCACATGCGCCTTAACCAGCAATTGTGGACATACTTCGAACGTATCGGCAAGAAACCGAATACCATCCGTAAGATATTCGAGCAAGGACGTACCCCTGAATTCTGGTTACCTTTCAATGATCCGGGAGCAGCGCAACTGATGTATGCACGCAACGTAGCAAAAGCTGCTAACATGGATATGACCGAATTCTTCGATGCCTGGGGATTCTTTATTCCGGTCAGTTTCAAGTTGTATGCTTACGGAAGCTTTTCATATACCGTGACACAGGATATGATTAATCAGACGCTGGCTTATATGAAAACATTTTCCACTAAATGTCCGCCTATTGAATACATTGAAGACCGAAGATATCAGGTAGGAGCCAAAGGCAATCAAAAAGGTATATCCGAAGATGGAGGAGATGTAGGGTACTTCGAAACATTCCAGAACAATGTGAAAATCACCAAGACTGTAAGTTATACCGTTTCCGGAAGAACATACACTGTGACTAATGGCGAACAGGCGGTTGCTTTCGAATTAATCAAGGGTGGCAAAAAAGTATGGTTTGCCAATCGGTTTGTATTTACCGTACCTGCCGGAGCAGACATTGAAGGAGCGGAACTGTACGCTGTTCAGGCGGACGGGCAACGTATTAAAGCAAATAAATAGGGAAACTTACTGAATATCCCCAATCTTATATGGAATGAAGAGTAGCTTTTACTTTTGAGTAGAAGTTACTCTTTGTTCGAGGGCGTAATCTGAACTCTGTCCCCAAACAATTATCTTTGTATTATGGATAGAA
>OBKG01000044.1_pt1 | contig 135645 bp, 112 predicted proteins | sample 1519741 | NCBI WGS metagenome assembly OBKG01 (sample SAMN00265072, study PRJEB22529) | human gut metagenome
AGTTCACCATTTGAAAGTACAAGTATATCGCCTGCACGAAGTGAACGTGCTAAAGTCCAACCAAGTTATTGATAGCAATTATTTTTACAATCCTAATTATACTATAAAATCTGTAAAAAATCAATAACCGAATACAGAAAAAGCAGACGTGGCAAAACGTCTGCTCAGCTTTTTGGAGCAAGCAACGGGAATCGAACCCGCATCCCAAGCTTGGGAAGCTTGTATACTGACCATTGTACTATGCTTGCAAAAAGGCAATACTAAAATATATTGCCCTAGATCAAAGCCTGTTACCACGGACTTTGCTCATTCTTGTATTTTTTATTGTATCTCATCTTTAAACGCCAAGATGTGAACCCCACACATGCCCCAAGAGTGTTGTTGAAAACATCGTCAAATTCACAAAGCCCTCTGCCTGTGATATACTGCGTTATCTCGATACCTGCTGAAAAGGCAAGGGAAATAAGAAAAACGCTTTTGAACTTTGTGATGTTTAAAAGATACGGCAGCAAAACACCCAAGGGGATAAACATTGCAATGTTTCCGAATATCTGTACCAGCCAAAAATTCCGCAGATACTTGATGCTTATGTTCTCCAAAAGGTTTCGCACCTCCCAGAAGGGCACAAGTTCCGCCTGACGTTCTCCCCACTGTCTGTCTATGAGTGTGAGCCAGAGGACGGCAAAGATATACACTGCAAACAGCGCTGTTAAGACTTTTCTCTTTTTACTCCACTGTAACGCTCTTTGCAAGATTTCTCGGCTTATCAACGTCATAGCCCTTTCCTACTGATACATAATATGACAAAAGCTGAAGCGGTACTACTGAAAGGCTTGCCGCAAAAAGGTTATCTATCCTTGGAGTGTAAACTGTGAAGTCAGCAACGTCCTCCATAGCATAGTTTCCATAGGTAGTAAGTCCGAAAAGCTTTGCTCCACGGCTTTTTACCTCGACCATATTGCTTATGGTCTTTTCATAAAGTGCAGACTGTGTTACCACGCTGAACACGACAGTTCCGTCCTCGATAAGGCTGATAGGACCATGTTTAAGCTCGCCTGCTGCATAGGCTTCGGAATGGATATAGCTTATTTCTTTGAGTTTAAGGCTTCCCTCCATACCTACTGCATAGTCGATACCTCTGCCGATAAAGAATGCGTCCTTTATATTCACTACCTTTGAAGCAAACCACTGCAAGCGCTCCTTATCCTCGAGAATTTTCTCTATCTTCTCAGGGATAGTATTGATCTCCTCAACCAGCTGAGCAAATCTTTCGTCGGATATCTCCCCTCTTGCTTTTGCAAACTGCATTGCAAGGAGATATGCGGCAACGAGCTGACAGCTATAGGCTTTAGTGGTTGCGACAGATATTTCAAGGCCTGCGAGGGTATAGAAGACATTATCGGCTTCTCTTGCGATCGATGAGCCAACCACATTTACGATACCGAGAGTTTTTACTCCTTTATCTTTACAGAGGCGGAGTGCTGCAAGGCTGTCGGCAGTTTCGCCCGACTGGCTTATGATGATAGCGAGGCTATTTTTTGCAAGCTTCATTTGTCTGTATCTGAACTCAGAAGCAAGCTCCACACGGACAGATAGTGAAGTCAGCTCTTCGATAACATACTGAGCCACCATACCAACATGGTAGGCAGAACCGCAGGCAACTATATACACCTGCTGGATATTTTTCATATCCTCGTCAGAAAGTCCGACACTTTCAAAGCTTATATTTCCATCTGTAAGGACAGAATTGATAGTATCCTTTATCACCTTTGGCTGTTCGTGTATCTCTTTGAGCATAAAATGCTCATATCCGCTTTTTTCTGCAGCTTCTGCGTCCCACTCGATAGTTTTCATTTCTTTCTGTATTTCTTCGCCATCGAGATTGTAGAAAGCAACTGCGCCCTTTGTAAGTTTTGCAAGCTCCATATTGCCTATATAGTAGACATTTCTTGTATACTTAAGTATTGCAGGAACGTCAGAAGCAAGGTAGCTTTCGCCGCCTGTAACGCCTATTATCATAGGGCTGTCTTTTCTTGCGGCATATATCTCACCAGGATAGTCCTTGAACATAACAGCGAGGGCATAAGAACCACGGATACGGACGAGGGCATGATTAAGAGCGTCAGCAGGAGTACCAAGGTACTTTTTGTAATAATAGTCGATAAGCTTTACAGCAACCTCGGTATCAGTTTCAGACTTAAAGGTATATCCTTTTTTGATAAGCTTTTCACGAAGCTCCTGATAGTTTTCGATAATACCGTTATGTACGGCGATAACATTTTCATCGTCGCTGCAATGAGGGTGGGCGTTTACAGTTGACGGCTCGCCATGGGTAGCCCAACGGGTATGGCCTATACCGCAGGCACCTTTTACAGCCTTGCCGTCGTTAGTCATTTCCTTTAGGACTTTCAGCTTTCCTTTAGCCTTTACGATCTCAGGCTCTGCGTCACCGTTTCTTACAGCGATACCGGCAGAGTCATAGCCTCTATACTCCAGCTTAGACAGGCCGTCCAAGAGGATCGGGGCTGCCTCGTTATTTCCAGTAAATCCAACAATTCCACACATAACAGTGTCTCCTTTAAGTTTTATTTTGGTTGATGTAATCTTCTATAGCAGGTCTATTTGGAGGAAAAATATCCTCCGGCAGGTCGCAGATATCAATAAATTTAAGCTGCGACACCTCAGAAGCCTGCATTTTAAGCTCGCCTGTATACTCGTGGCAGATGTAGACGATATCAACGTTTGACACCTTATCACCGTTGGGATAAGTATACTGCATTTTTTCACCTGAATAGACGCCAAGCAGTTCGAGCTTTTTTGCTTTAAGACCTGTTTCCTCAAAAAGCTCTCTTTCGGCTGTTTGCTCAACAGACTCACCAAGTTCCACCGAGCCGCCTGCATATCCCCAGCTTCCGCAGTCTGTTCTCTGCTGCATGAGCATTTGTCCTGCTTCGTTTATTACTATTACGCTTGCTCCCACCTGCAGCAGAGGGGTGTGGCCTAGGTGCTGGCGGAGGGATTTTATGTATTCTGACATTACACAGGCTCCCCAAAAGTATCAGGGTGACTTGGATCAAATATCTCATTGCAGGTCATAACAGTAACAAGATCCTCAGTATCACTGAGATTGATAATGTTATGGGTCCAGCCAGGTATCATGTGGATAGCCTCGATCTTATCACCACTGACCTCAAACTCAACTTTCTCTCCTGTGTTTATGTTACGCTCCTGTATCAGACCATGACCGTGGACAACTATGAAAAGCTCCCATTTTGAGTTGTGCCAATGCTGACCCTTTGTGATGCCCGCCTTGCTTATATTTATACTTACCTGTCCGCAATCCTCTGTATGAACAAGCTCAGTAAAACTGCCTCTGTTATCTACATTCATTTTCAGAGCATACTTGAATTTATCTGCAGGGAGATAAGTCAGATACAAACTATACAGTTTCTTTGCAAAAGAGCCCTTTGGCATTTTAGGCATAAGCAGGGTCTTAGGCTGCTGCTTAAATTCTTCAAGAAGATCTACCACCTCGCCCAAAGTTACCTTATGAGTAACAGGCACATAACAACATCTGCCCTTATCATTTGCGACAGGCGTTACGCCGTCAAACTCGCAATGCTTTTCCTTTCCCTCAAGAAGATCAAACATACCCTCAACAAGGTCATCAATGTAAAGAAGCTCCAGCTCACTTGCTCTGTCGTTTATGGAATACGGCTCGTCATTAGCCACGCAGTAGCAAAGTGTTGATACAAAAGAATTGTACTTTGGTCTTGAATGACCCATAAGGTTAGGAAACCTATATATTGCGACCTTTGCTCCTGTTTCTGCGGCATATTTCCGGAAAAGCTCTTCACCTGCAAGCTTGCTTCTGCCGTATTCTCCGTCATAACGACCTATGAGCGTTGCCTGTATGGAAGATGAGAGCATGATAGTTGCCTTGTTATCATACTTTTTCAGAGTATCAAGAAGCTGTGACGCAAAACCAAAGTTCCCTTTCATGAAGTCCTCAGTATTCTCAGGACGATTTACCCCTGCAAGGTTGAAAACAAAGTCTGCTTCCTTGCAATACTCGTCAAGCTGTTCCTTTGTGGAATCTATATCATACTCATATATTTCTTCAACAGAAATATTCGGTCTTGTTCGATTTTTGTTATCTCTGATATTTTTCAGATTATTCACAAGGGCTGTTCCAACCATGCCCTTTGCGCCTGTAACCAATATCTTCATATTTTCACGTTCCTTACTGATCTTTTCTCCAGACCATTTTGTTGACTACATTAACATATCCCTGAATGATCCTTACGACTTTCATTGATACTGTTTCGTCCACATAGTCAGGACACGGCTTGCCGAGAACGCCTTTCTGCTTCATTTCGATAGCCATATCTGTAGCATTGAGCAGCTCTTTTGTTGTAATTCCTGCAAGGATAAAGTCCCCTGCTTCAAGTGCTTCAGGGCGCTCGGTAGAAGTACGGATACAAACTGCTGCGATAGGGTGACCTATTGAAAGATAGAAGCTGCTCTCCTCAGGAAGCGTGCCTGAGTCTGAAACTATAGCAAGGGCATTCATCTGCAAACAGTTATAGTCATTGAATCCCAGCGGCTCGTTTACTCTTACTCTAGGGTCGAGCTTAAAGCCGCTTTTTTCAAGTCTATGCTTTGAACGCGGGTGGCAGGAATACAATATTGGCATATCATACTTTTCAGCCAGTGCGTTTATTGCAGTAAACAGACTTGTAAAGTTCTTTTCTGTGTCGATATTCTCCTCTCTGTGTGCAGAAAGAAGAATATACTTATCCTTTTCAAGACCCATACGTTCAAGAACGTCAGAAGCCTGAATCTTATCCAGATTACCACGAAGGACTTCCGCCATAGGCGAGCCTGTCATATATGTTCTTTCCTTTGGAAGTCCTGTATCCGCAAGATACTTTCTTGCAAACTCAGAATAGCAAAGGTTTACGTCAGAGATAACGTCAACTATTCTTCTGTTTGTTTCCTCCGGGAGGCACTCGTCCTTACATCTGTTTCCTGCTTCCATATGGAAAAGCGGGATATGAAGTCTTTTAGCGGAGATAGCTGACAGACAGCTGTTTGTATCTCCAAGGACAAGATAGGCGTCAGGCTGCAATTCTGAAAGCAGTTCATAGCTCCTGCCGAGAATATTTCCGCAGGTAACGCCCAGATTATCGCCTACTACAGGAACAAGAATATCAGGGCCGAACTCGCCGAAAGTGTTTTTCAGCTCGAAATCCTCCCAGAAAACTGTACTGAGGTTACGGTCCCAGTTCTGATTGTAATACACAACGCAGGTATCAAAATACTCACGGCATCTTCTTATTACAGCCGCCAGGCGAATGATCTCAGGGCGGGTGCCGCAGCCGATCATTACCTTTGTTCTGCCGTCATTTTTCCATTTAAAATTATGTTCCATATACTTTCCTCCTGAGGTCAGCCACGACCTTTGGTAAAATCATTTATTCACAGGATACTGTCTAAGCTGCACAACTTCTCCGGCTTCTATTTTGCTCAGCACTGCGATCCTATTTTCGCCTTTTATTATTGCTCCAAGGCAGATATGACAACCCTGTTCGATCACACAGCCATGATCCACGATAGCACCCAAATTGATGATACAGCCACGTTTCACTGTCACATCTGTATTGATAACAGCTTTCGGAAGCACCACAACGCCCTTTTCGACAGAAGCGGTAGGACTTACATAAGCTGTAGGATGCACAACAGTGGCAAGTCTGCCGTCTGCTCTAGTTATTTTATCGCACCAAGACAAGCGAAACTCGTTATTTCCAAAGGCAGGAATAAATTCCGTATCGTCAGCAATATATTTAGTAAAAGAATCAAGCGTGCGGTCGGCAAATCTATCGTCCAGCATAGCTATCACATCATAGCCCAGCTGTTCAGAAACGTCCTTAACAGTATTTGCATATCCGCCTGCACCGAGGATAACCAACTTCTTTGACATATCAATCCTCAGCCAATCTCTCCTGGATATATGCAAGCTTAAGCATTTTTTCCTTTATTTCTTCCTTATTAAGGAGCTTTGTATTATTACTATTGAACTCAGTGAGAGTATTTCTATCTGCGTCGCCGTCTCTAAAGAACTTATCATAGTTCAAGCCTCTATTATCGGCAGGGACACGATAGAAGCCGCCAAGGTCGATAGCCTTTGCGCACTCCTCATTGGTAAGAAGTGTTTCATACATTTTCTCGCCATGGCGGATACCAATGACCTTGATATTCTCTTTTTTGCCGCCAAACATTTCAGTAACGGCTTCAGCCTGAAGACCGATAGAGCAAGCGGGGGCTTTCATGATAAGCAGGTCGCCGTTTTCTCCGTTCTCAAAAGCATAGAGTACAAGGTCGACAGCTTCTTCAAGTGACATAATGAAACGAGTCATATTAGGCTCTGTTACAGTAATAGGGTTGCCTGCTTTGATCTGATCGATCCACAGAGGGATAACAGATCCACGGGAGCACATTACGTTACCATAACGAGTACAGCAGATTTTAGTTTTTCCGCTATATCTGCTTTTAGCGATAGCGACGCTTTCTTCAAGAGATTTTGACTTACCCATGGCATTGATAGGGTAGGCTGCTTTATCAGTTGAAAGGCATATTACTGCTTCAACGCCCTCCTCGATAGCGGCTGTCAGGACGTTATCCGTACCGATAATATTAGTTTTTACGGCTTCCATTGGGAAAAACTCACAAGATGGGACCTGCTTGAGTGCAGCCGCATGGAATATGTAATCTACGCCATGCATAGCTTCCTTACAGGACTGCAAATTTCTTACGTCGCCTATGTAGAACTTGATCTTATCCGCTACCTCAGGCATTTTCGCCTGATACTCATGACGCATATCGTCCTGTTTTTTTTCGTCTCTCGAAAATATTCTGATCTCTCCGATATCTGTTTCCAGAAATCTGTTTAATACTGCGTTTCCAAATGATCCCGTCCCTCCGGTTATCATTAGGGTTTTGTTTGTGAATAAAGACATTTTGGTTCCTCCGTTTTTTAATATTCTTTAAATAAAAAACATCAAATTGATAATTTAAATTTATATTTATAAAAGATTACACAAATTTATTGAAAGTTACTCAGCGGATAACATTAGCGACCAAGTGGTTGTACTCTTATCTTATCTTGTGCGCTGGTGCTACTGCATAAATAGAATTTTCTTCATAAATACTTTTTTGTCACAACACTATTAGCACCGATTTTTACATTATACGCTATTGTGACCTCACCAATTATTACAGCTCCAACGCCAATATCTACACCATCACTCAAGCGAGGCAATAGCATAGTATCATGCACTCCCACACTATTATTTCCAATTTCAGCCTTTCCTTGAAGAATACGATTTCGTCCTAAAATATCATTTATAATGACTCCTTTATGTAGAATGATAAGATGATAAAATTTTTCTTTTGATCTTTTAGCAATGTTAATTTTTTTGAACATTAGAATATCTTTAAATTTTTTTCTTCTTAATTTCTCTATTCATAAATTACACTCGTACTCCGTTTATCGCAGCAAATAGCTTGTTTATGATTTAAATATTTTTATTGGATTGAGTGCATTTTTAATCAATCTATTATTGTATTTTAATGGAGATACGATCCAGTTCATAATTATGTTTGCAAAAAATTGAGTTATAACCGAGGCAATTGCTGCACCACAAACACCATATATTGGTATCAAAATCCAATTAAGCAATATATTAGACAGTGCGCCCCCTAAGTTAACAATCCACAAATACTTCTGTTTTCCCTCCGCTAAAATCCAAATATTCCTGACAGTCCCTATGTATGAAAACGTTGTGTACCAAACAGCAATCCTGAGAACATTTGCAGATTGCGCATATTCTGCACCATATAAAACTTGCACAATAAATTTGGCTAGTAATGTCATGCACAGGCTCTGTAATAATGCAGCGTAAATAATAATACAGTATAATCGTGAAATGCTTTTTTCATAACTATCTTTACGACCTTCCTTCTTATGAATGAAAATGGACGGTCTCATAGAATCAATCAATGCGCCGAAAATAAATTGGCTAATTCCTGCACAGGTAACAGCTGCTGTATAGTACCCAACTGCTGCTTCATTCATCATTCCTTTAAGCATTATCCTGTCCGTTTGTGCAAATATCGTTACCATAAGACTTGATACAATATAGTGTTTCGAACTAGATAACATACGAGTTGCCACTCGTTTCGAAAAACGAAAATGTCGTCCACCTAATTTCTTATATGTGATTATCAATAATAGCGCAATAAGGAAATAATCTATTGAATTAGATAGTGCAAACCAGAATATACTAGCTTTCTTTGCAAGTAATAAAATTTTGTATGCAGATACTACTCCATAAGAAATAAATGAAGCAATTGCAACGTATTTTGACAGGAATTTTGCTTGAAACCAATACGTTATTAACTCAAATGCCTGAAAAATCAACATAAGACTATACAATATAACAACCAAATTTGTTTCAGGCTTGCCATTATCAAAAAAAAGAGTAAAAAGTGTTACACCAAATATACAACACAACGATGATAAGATACTTACAACAATAGCTGAACCAAATATCTCTCCTTCTTTCTCGGGTTGATTTGTATATTCCTGTACAAGAACATTACTTAGACCCAAATTCATGATTGGAACAACAAATGCAACAATAGATGCAGCATAGCTAATCAAACCGTAGTTGCTCGGTCCCATATATCTGGCTGTCATCATACCTACGATCAGGGACAATATGGACTGCGCAACTTTGCCAATAATGATCCAGACTGCATTACTAGCAACTTTACTTTTTTTTAGCACTTTAAACATTTTATAAACACCGATTTTATAATCGGTCCTCCTATTTTTGCTTGATCTTATTCATAATGTGAAAAAGTCTTAGCTGCATTTATATCTGCATTGAAGTTCTTAAGTGCATATTTTTCTGCATTCTTGCCCATTTCCACTCTAAGTGAAACATTTTCTGAAAGAGTGTTTACATACCATTCTAATTCCTTTTGGTTAGTATAGATAAACCCCGTTTTACCTCCTACAACCAATTCTCTTGCACCATCAACATCTACTACCAATGAAGGCTTCCCCATAGCTGCACCTTCAATAATAGCTCTCGCAAAATGTGGCTCCGTAAACGGGCATATCATTACATCGGAAGACGCAATAACATTTTCTACATCCTTGCGGAAATTCAAAATATGAATATTTTCTTCAGTAAACGCTTCTTTATGGCAGTTCAGACTATATCTTTCCTCTGTTCCTGGAATTTCTCCAACGATGACTAAATGATTTTTTTTATTGTTTTTGCAATTTTTCCATTGACGAATCAACTCTAGACAGCCATTCGACGGAGACAGTCGTGCCAATAACAAGTAGATAACTTCATGATCACTAAGATTCAGTTCTCTGCGCAACACATCAGACTTCACTTTAGAATTATATAAAGAAAAATCAACAAAGTTATAAATTACATCTATTCTACTTTTTGATGTCCTCAAAGTAGTAGCATCATACTGATCAATTGCTATAAATTCATCACAATACTTATTATTCATATATTTGAGAATTTTACCCCAAACATTTTGTTGCAAAGGTTCGCGAATATGGCAAATTACTTTGACTTTTTTATCAACTTTCTTTGCTGCTCTTGCGCACATGAATAGGCATGTAGAATTCAAATGAACAATGTCCGGCTTTTCACTTTCAAATATTCTTTTTGCCGCAACGTATGTCGGTATCGCATAAACAAAATTATAGGCAATCTGTTTTGCGTTAATTCGTGTAACCGTGCTACCATGAAAAGGTCGAATATGAGGTTCAAAAATTGTTTTTGCACCCGCATCCTGAAAAAATTTGGCATCTCCTTCATTTTTTCTATAAATAACAGTTGGCTGATATTTTTCTTTATTTAACCTCTCAATCAAAAATCGAAGACTTCTTGGCGCTCCTCCATTTAAATCTCCATGATGAATATAAATGATTTTTTTCAATGTTGAACCTCCTTACCAATAACAACCATTTTCAACCTTGCTATTATTTTGAGGCACCTCATTTTCACTTGGTCTTATCCAATAATCATTATATAAATTTTTTACTATTGGATTTTTATCAGTCTCCCAACGCTTCCCTTTAATTCCAAACATCGCCTGTAACACACCGCCCATGTGTATTGCTTTTTTCCCCGCCATCTTTAATTTTGCAGCTAGTGGATACCCATATGCACCACAGCCAATTAAAGCAACGTCAAAATCAAGTTTTAAGGCTTCATTATACATATAATCCAGCGCATCAAACCAGGTATCAAACCTATCATCCTTGGTATTTGCTATCGTTTGTACTGCTTTAAGCGTAAGCAAGTTAAAATCAGGAAGATAATCTTCATTTGAGAAGATATCCCTTCTGTGATGTTCATACTGATATCTTATAGAATCAACAAATGGGTGTATAACAAGAATATTTTTACCAGCTAATGCGCTCGTCCATGGATTTGAAGAAAACCACGGTTCGAGATAACGCCCCTCCGTTAACATCGCATTTTTACACAACCAATGTTTTATCGCATAATCTTCAAAAGGCAAATACCAAGTTCCTTGAACATCAACACAATTCATTGCCTGTTGCATTAGTGTTCCAAACTCCTCGGCTTTATCCATAGAATTTGGAAAAAAGCCTGCATTATTGCATAAAACGTTCAAACTCATCTGTTTTTTATGGTTTATGTTAAGAAGTGTCTTGGCCGCCATATATAATTCAATACTTCCAAAACGCCCAACAAAAAAAGGATCTTTACCCTGAATTCCTTCTAGAATTACCTTTTGAATTTCATCTGCCATAAATAAAGGTTTTCCACTCACAGTATTAAATCTATGAGTTGTCTTCTCTAATCCATATCTATCAAGATAACCTTCTCTAATAACTTTGGATTTAACTACAGTTTTAAAATAAATAATATAAGATTCTATTGAATTCAAATTATACCCTCCTACTTACGTATTGTCTAAATTATAAACATTATAAAAAACAATCATTTTGATAACTTATTTAATGCTTGGTACTTTGTTAATGACAACAACACCAAGCCAATCCACAGTTCGTTACTTTCATATAATGATGAAGAAAAAAATAATTGGATTATTGATTGCAAAAGCAAACAAAAACTTAGAGATACAATAGAATTATCAGAATACATAATCTCAAATTTAATGCTTCTTATAACCTTATTCAGTACAACCAAAAATATTATTGAACCTATTACCACACCATATTCAATCAACAATTCTAACACAATGTTATGAGCATTTGTATTTACGCCACCAAATGTGTAAATTCCTGTTAAGGATAAAGTTGTCATATAACCAATACCTTTAGGAATAAGTGGATTAATTTTTATTATATTTAAAGCATTTTCATAAATTGCATTTCTCGCCAAACTTGTCGTAAAAGAGCCTAAAACAAGCTTGTCTAATGTCCTGCTTTCAATTCCCATTGACTTTATAACACTATACAGCAATAAAAAAAACGTATCATGAAAAATTACAAAGACTATTATCATAACTAGTATGACAACAAATGTAAAAATACGATTTTCAGTACTTGCATTTTTTTTACTAATAAACAAAAAATTAATCAAAGCATAAACAAGGATAACTAACAAAGCTCCTCGGTTTCCAAAAATCATTGCAACAACAGAAAAGCATATGGCTATATATGAAAAATATTTTTTCTTTCGAATACGCGAAATTTCAAATAATATCATAGCTTGCAAAGACAGTGTATAACCGATTGCCATATAAAAATTGGCTATCTCTTCGCTTGTTTCACCTATTAAAGTTAAAGCATTAATTATTACAAACACACCAATAATCACAGACATATATTGTAGATGCGCTATAACATTTTGTAAATTCAATCTAGTATAAAGAAATATGCAAAAAACCGAAAGAACTAAAAAACTTGGTGAAATAATAATCTTCGATAAGAATTCATTTCCAAACATTACATTCACCATAAGGAAAAGCACTATAACAAAAAAAGTCAAGAATTCTTTTTGAGCCAATCGAGTGTATCGAGGTTTCATAAAAAAACATAAAAAAGACAATACAATTGGAACGCATGCCAAAATATTACTCGGTATTATGAAGTTTGGAATAAGTCGGTATAAAAAACCCAAGCAAAAAATATTGAAAAAAAAACAGTCAAATGTAATTTGCTCAATATTTACCTTGTGCATTTTTTTTATATAACTTCTCATTTTTGGCTCTCCTATTTATCCATTTTAATACAATTAAAGACATGTCGCTTTATTCTATAAAACTCTATATAACTGACGTCAAACATTGTATTTTACATTATATGGACTTATCATCACTTGCTTCATATGTCATTAAATTAATAATCTTACTGGTCATAATAACATTATTCTTATTCTGTAGCACAAAATCATGAGCCAATTTGCCCTTGTCAATCAACTCAATATTTGAAAAATTAAGAAGTTCATTTAACTTGTCAAAAATGCTATCCCTATCATCACTGTCAAAAGAAAACATATAATCGAAATATTCTTCTGGTATCCCAGGTAATTTTGTCGATACAACCGCTGTACCAGAAAGCAAATATTCCATTGTCTTAGACGGAAAAGAAAACTTAGAAAATGTCTCGTTCGTAGGTCTAGGATTTACCAATAAAAGCGCTCTTTTCTCATATTCAACAACTTTATCTGGTGTAACACATCCCATATATTTAACTTTCGGGTTATTTCTGGATATTAATTCTAACTCACCTGTGTATGATCCCTCACCAAATATATGTAATTCTATATCATTTCTTTTCAATTTTAGAAAAGCTTCTACTAATGTCTTTACTCCATATTTTTCATAAACACCACCAGCATACATAATATAATTATCATGCACTGTTGATAGCTGATCGTCGTTGTAATCTGCAAAGCCTTCTATGATGACATATGGCTTTTCTTTTGGATTAACTACATCATTGATTGATTTAGTTAAAGGCACATATGCGTCATATGACCTCAAATCTTTATCAGCTAGTTTTTGATAAATACTTAATAGCTTTTTCTTTATTAGGCTCTCCTTACGTTCTTTCATATTTGTACTTAAAGTCGGTAAATCGGTTACCACCGCACAAACCCTAAATCCTAATTTTTGAGCTACTTTTCGTGTTGGAATTGCTATTACAGGAACTAGAGGATCTACTATAATAAAAGCATTTTTTGAATTGTTCTCTTTACACCAGGTCTTTACATATTTTCGTGCCGAAAACAATAATGACAAATATCTAGTTATTTTCCCATTTTTAAATGGGAGATAACAATATGCAACCCCAACGTCAGTGATATCTTCTTCAAAATGAAACTTTTTTTTCTTAACTGTAGAAGCTGAAACTGGCAGCGCCGACAATGCTGTTACATTTCCCTTATTTGATTTAAACAAGCCCTCAATCATAAGGCGAAAAAATTTTTGCTGAGGATCAATAGAAGGTTTAATCCTTTTCTCACATATCTCGTCATATTTTTTTTGAGAACAAGAATTCGTTACAACAAGTATATCCAAAATAAATCCTCCAATTTTTTCGTGAATGTTTACCACCATCAAATGATTATATTTTTTTAATCGTAAACTGTCTTACTAAAATTCACAAATACATTTCTTTGCATTTTTATATTCAATAAACTTATTACCCAATCAACTTACTATGTACATATGCTAATAATTTAATAATCGCAATTTGTCGATACCGAGCGGCAATTAAAAAAAACTCTTTAGCCTTACCAAGTTTTTTTACGGATTCACATTTGTACCATTCAGGATATTTTTTTTCATATATTTTTATATAATCCTTAATTTCGCAATTTTTTTTACCCGACTTACACATAATTAACAGTACACCATACAATAAATCAGGTACAGACTTTTCCTTCAGTTCTTTCGGATACTTTCTTCCCAATTCTTTTTCCAAAATACCAAAAGCCTTTATCATATCTGTTTCATCCATTTTTTTGTTGTTGGACAAAGATGATGGCCGTTGAAAATAATAATACAAAGGTTGATCAATATAATATACTGAGCCACATGCATCAATTGCCCTACATACAAAAGCAACATCCTCACAGCGTTTTAACTCTGGAAAATATATATTATTTTCTCTACAGTTTGACAATCTATAGAATTTACCGATTGTATGATTTCTTACCGACATCATGCAATCAGGTAACGAAACTTTACCACTTTTACCACCATACATAGAACGAGCTACCCTTTTATTTCTGCCATCCGTAATGTAATAATCATAAATAACACAATTTACAGCATTATTTGATAAAACTTTATCAATTTTTTCAAGTAAAGTGTACTCAACCCAGTCATCATTATCTATAAAAGTAATCCACTCTCCTTTTGCCATGTTCATTCCAATATTACGGGCATTTCCAGGTCCTTTGTTCTCTTCTGACCTATAAACAGATATCGTCAACACTGATTTTTTTACATACTGCAGTAATTTTTCATATGAACCATCAGTAGAACAGTCATCAACAATTATTATCTCAAAGTCCTTAAAAGTTTGATAATTTAAAGAATCAAAATATCTTTTCATTAGATTAAACGAGTTAAACATAGGTGTTATAATGCTATACTTAGGATTGTTTTTATCTGTCTTGTGTGACGACAATTCGTTTGTAGTTTTGTCTAATCTCTCTCTACACATATTTACATCGACAACATATAATCCCCTGTGTCCTTCAAAGACACTATCAAAACAAATTTTATCTCCAGCATGATTCCAACGTGGATGAAGATCACATCTGGTATCGTTATCATATTTGAATGGAGCAAACACTCGAGCGATCGTCTTATTTTTTCTTTTGTGTTCATCGCCATCCATTATATTAATACTTGCAACTCTTGCCCGATCTGGGTATGAATCAGTAACTATCAAATCACCTTTTGGACTATAACTTGGATGACCATCATTTGAAAACTGTGGCCAACAATGGATATACTTATTGGTTTTATCCCTCATCAAATAATATCCAGGACCCGTTTTCTTTTTATTCTCAAATGCCAGAATAGTATTGTCATTTTTCCAAAAGCAGTGACTAACCATATCATCATCAGAAAGGACATACATATCAGTTCCATCTACGTTACAAGTTACAAGTCTTGTGTATTTTCTTTGACCACAAAACCAACGATAGAGAACCATGAATCTTTTCCCGTTTGGAGACAACATGATATGATTTACTTTATGAACAGCTCCTTTTTCTCTCATTTCTAATCTAGGTTGGAAATTCGCAAAATCGGTATATTTAAGCACACTAGTTATTTTGCCACTATTCAAATCAATCTTCCAAATAGCTGTTGTATCTGGAAGTGCAATACCTTTTGTTACCTCGGGTACATTATAGTATCCGTATCCTGGACGGAGCTCATACAATCTACTAAAATCCAATGTTAAAGCAAAACTTCCGTCTGCAGAAACTGAATATACAGGTGCTGGAATTACTTTTTCTTCCATTATATCAAGTGCTAATATGATTGAAACATACTTACCATTTCTAAAATCATTGTACAATACCCTACTGCTAAAATCCGGTCCAAGCCACTGCAACATGCAAGATTGTTGCACATTCCAAGCCCTAGTCTCAGCTATCTTTTTTACTCGTTCTGGATCATTTTCCGATTTCTGCGTATCAATAAGCAATATATCTGCTTTTTCACGAGGAGATACATCTGACCATGTGTCATTAGCTCTCATACAAAGCATGTACCTATCCGTGGCATCCCAAGGTGACTTATCATAATATCCAAAAAAATACTCATGTTCTTGATCATCAGGAGAAACACGCACAATATTTCCTTCTGATTTAATTTTTTTGGATATGGCATACATCCCCACCTGATATGTTCTCTTAATAATCTTTTTTAATGCGGGATATTTATTTAATTGATAATTAATCTTCTGTTCCAAGCCCATTTTTATTCTCCGTATTGATTGAAAATTTATTTCCTCAAAAACTTCCTATAAACAAAATTTTGCAGCTTAACTGGCATTAAGTACATTCCAGTCTGTGCAATACCAACCATTGCATAATCTACAAATGAACTATATCCCATCTTCCAAAATTTGCGGATAGTAGCAATATAGCTCCATGTATTTTGCCAGCTCTTTCTTCTTTTTGCTAGCTCGTCTGAACTTCTAAACCATAAAAGAGCCTCATCTATATTTTCAGCCTTGTATCCCAAAAATTGCATACGGCCAAAAAGATCTACATCCTGATTTCTTTTTAAATCAGCATAGCCACCGGCATCAAGCACTGCAGTTTTACTATACATAACAGCTGGATGATTAAATGCAGAGCGTCTCTTTGCATAATCATAAATCTCTTTTGTCGTAGTTGGTACGACTCTTTGTGAAATCACATTGGAAACATCACCAACAAATTCATCAATATGCGAGCCAACAATGGCAAGATAAGGTTTTTCTGAAAATCTTAGCAACTGCTTCTCACAACGTTCTGGTTTAGAGCAGTCGTCCGTATCCATACGAGCGACCAATTCATTTTTGCACTTTTTTAAACCTACATTTAGCGCTAATCCCAGTCCCAGATTTGTTTCATTCTTAACTCTATGTAAAATTGGATATTCATCTAATACAGCATAAAGCTCATCTGTAAGAGGACCATCCTCCACAATAACAATTTCATCTGGTGGAACTGTTTGATTAATCATAGAATCAATAGCCAATCTCAGATACTCTGGTTTTTCCTTCTTATAAAGTGACATCAAGACTGAATATTTTTGGGATTTTGCCGATTGTTCTACTTTTTCAATTCTTGAACTATCTTTCTTATCTATTGACTTACCACCTAAAATTTCTCCTGCTTTTGCCTGGTTTTCTCTGTATGTATCCACATCTACCTTCCCCATTCTCAGCAAATAATCCCCAAAATCCTCAGCAGTCGCCATATCGTCCTGAGTTATACCCTCTTGCTTTATAAACGCTTTCTTCACAGTATCAAATATGATCTTGACATCACCCGCAAAGCTTACATTCTGAATATATTTTCTATCCCAATCAAGCTTTTCTTCCCATGAAATGCCGTTACGCCCATTTACCTGAGCCAGTCCCGACAAACCCGGTTTCGCAGTATGTCTTGCTCTTTGTTCTTTCGTCATAAAGGTCATATCTCTGACCAACTGTGGACGTGGACCAATTACAGACATTGTACCATTTAGAATATTAAACGCCTCCGGAAGTTCGTCAAGACTTGTATTTCTCAGCCACTTGCCAAACTTCGTAAGTCTCACATCATCTGGAAGAAGCTCACCATTCTCATCACGTTCATCAGTCATGGTACGAAACTTGTACATTTTAAATACCGTTTCCTTGCCGTCTTTGCCAATCAGACCAGGACGATCCTGAGTAAATAGAACCGGACTTCCCAATTTCAGTTTAACAAGCGCTGCAACGCCCAAATATAGCGGAGAAAAAACAACTATAGCAGCCGTAGCACAGGCTATATCGAGTATTCTCTTGCCATACTTCTCATATAAGCCCATTTTTCTTTTTTCAATAGGCTCTATCAAATCTGCTTCATATGTAGTTTTCTCAGCTTTTTTCTTCATAACATGAGCCGCAATTGCAGTAGCACCTACAACAGCACCCGTAAGCAAAGCAAATTTCTTACTCTTTTTCAAACTGCCTCTCCTTACTCAAAACAACTCCTGATAACCCGAATAATTCTCTCCTGCTGTTCCTCAGTCATCTTATTATCGCTAGGCAGGCAAGCGCCTCTGTCAAAGATATCAGCGCCCACATCTTCTGCACCGCCTGCGATATAAGCATTTGTGCGGCATCTAATACTGCCGTCGCGACCAACGCACTCGTGCATTCTGTACATAGGCTGCATGTGCATTGGCTTCCATATTGGTCTTCCCTCTGCATTTATGCTTGCTATCGCTTCCAAAATTTCAGTAGGACAGGTCTTGCCGGCTTCTTTGATGTACAAAGCCTCGCTGTCATTTCTGACCTGCTTGCACATTGCGTCTTTATCTATGATAAGTGCAGACAGCCAATAATTTGGCTCTGTTCCCTCAACGATAGGATTCATTTTAACAGGAAGTCCTTTAAGACCCTCTTTGTATCTCTCGTATATTGCTTTTTTCTGCGCAATATGCTCCTCAAGATGCGGATACTGACCACGAACGACTCCAGCAATAACATTCGACATACGATAGTTGTACCCGACCTCTTCATGCTGATACCATGCCGCATTCTCACGAGCCTGCGTTGACCACTTACGAGCCCTGTTTGCATCTTCAAGTCTGTTCGTCAGCAAACATCCGCCGCTAGAACCTGTTATTATCTTATTGCCATTGTAGCTTACAGCACTGTAATCGCCAAAACTTCCGCACTGTCTGCCGTCAATGGTAGCACCCATAGCCTCAGCAGCGTCCTCGATCAAAAGCGCACCATGCTTTTCGCATATTCTCTTTATCTCGTCCATTCTTCCAGGAAAACCGTATAACTCAGCGCTTACTACCAGCTTGACTTCAGGATACATCTCAAAAGCCTTTTCAAGCGCCACAGGATCCATGTTCCAAGTATCTCTGTCAGTGTCGATAAAAACAGGGATACCGCCCTCGTAAACAACTGGGTTGAGAGTAGCGTCAAAGGTCATGTCACTGCAAAAAACTCTTCTGCCCTCAAGAGCGCCATGAGATATAGCAGGCTTGCCATAAAGCCTCTCGCCAGCAAGCTTACAGCACAAGTGAAGCGCAGCCGTGCAGCATGAAAGGCCAACAGCATACTTGACTTCAGACTTCTCCGCCGCTATCTTCTCGACCTCATTTATATTCTTACCGACTGTAGACATCCAGTTGGTATTATAAGCCTCAGTAACATATTCAAGCTCCTCACCATGCATTGTAGGTGACGCAAGCCATACTTTTTGTTTAAAGGGTTCCTGATCATCTTTGTTATTGTACATAAATCAAGCTCCTAGCTAATTAATCTCTTCCATACAGATCTCTAGTATAGACCTTATCCCTAACATCATCAAGACAGCTGTCATATCTGTTAGCAACAATAGACTGGCTCATTGACTTGAATTTTTCCAAATCGTTTACCACCCTGCTGCCAAAGAACGTATCTCCGTCCTCAAGGGTCGGCTCATAAATTATAACCGTAGCACCCTTTGCCTTGATACGCTTCATAACGCCCTGGATACTGCTCTGACGGAAATTATCTGAGTTGGACTTCATTGTAAGCCTATAAACTCCTATAATAACGTCCTTTTCTCTATCCTTATCCCAATTACTGCTTCCGGTATAATAGCCTGCAAGCTCAAGCACCTTATCCGCAATGAAATCTTTTCTAGTCCTATTGCTCTCAACAATAGCAGACATCATGTTCTGTGGAACATCTTCATAGTTTGCAAGCAGCTGCTTTGTATCCTTTGGCAGACAATATCCACCGTAACCAAAGCTTGGATTATTGTAATGGCTACCTATTCTAGGATCAAGGCAAACACCATTTATAATATCCTGTGTATTAAGTCCCTTTACCTCTGCATATGTATCAAGCTCATTAAAATAAGAAACTCTCAACGCAAGATAAGTATTTGCAAACAGCTTAACAGCCTCCGCCTCGGTAAATCCCATAAAGAGCGTGTCGATATCTTCCTTTATCGCACCCTCCTGCAAAAGCTTTGCAAAAAGCTCTGCTTTTTCTCTTGTATCATCATCACAGCTTACGATAATTCTGCTTGGATACAGATTATCATACAAAGCCTTTGACTCACGGAGAAACTCAGGGCTGAAAATTATCTTATCAGTGCTATACTTTTCCCTTACTGACTTTGTGTAGCCAACTGGGATAGTACTTTTTATGACCATGATAGCCTCAGGATTGACTTTCATAACAAGCTCTATAACTGCTTCTACAGCTGAAGTATCAAAGAAATTCTTCTTGCTGTCATAGTTAGTCGGAGCTGCAATTATTACGAACTCTGCATCCTTGTACGCCGTTTCGCCGTCAAGCGTTGCCGTCAGATCAAGCTCTTTTTCAGCAAGATACTTTTCAATATAATCGTCCTGAATAGGCGACTTTTTATTATTGATAAGCTCAACCTTTTCAGGGATAATGTCAACAGCCGTTACATGATTGTGCTGTGCAAGCAATACTGCAAGCGACAACCCAACATAACCTGTTCCTGCTACTGCTATCTTTCTGTTCATTTTCTTAGCCTTCCTTATACTTTATAAAACTCTTTATACCATTGAGCAAATTTTCTCAGACCTTCTCTGAGAGGTGTGCTCGGTTTAAATCCATAATCTCTCTCCAATGGCTCTGTGTCTGCATAAGTAATAGGCACATCGCCCGGCTGCATCGGAACTAACTTTTTGTGACTTTCAAAATTATAATCAGCAGGAAGAACGCCTGCATTTATAAGTTCCTGCTGTAAAATATCAACAAAATCAAGAAGATTTTCTGGATTTTGATTTCCTATGTTATAAACAGCATAAGGTGGTAATGGCAAGCCGTCTTCACCATTTTTTCTTTCAGGAGCTCCTTGCATTACTCTCTTGATGCCCTCAACTATGTCATCAACGTATGTAAAATCTCGTTTGCAGTTTCCGTAATTAAAGATCTGGATAGTTTCACCCTTTAGAAGCTTGTTCGTAAATCCAAAATAAGCCATATCAGGTCTGCCTGCTGGACCATATACTGTAAAGAAACGAAGTCCTGTAGCAGGGATATTATACAACTTGCAGTAAGCATGAGCCATAAGCTCGTTGCTCTTCTTGGTAGCAGCATACAGACTCACAGGATTGTCTACCTTATCATCGGTACTGTAAGGAACTTTCTTGTTTGTTCCATAAACAGAAGAACTTGACGCATAAACCAGGTGTTCAACGCCTGTTTCACCGTTATCATAAGAATGGCGACACGCTTCCAATATATTATAAAATCCAATCAGGTTTGACTGAACATATGCATCAGGATTAGTCATGCTGTAACGCACGCCTGCCTGTGCTGCAAGATTAACAACAACAGACGGCTTGTAATCACTGAAAATTTTGTCTATCACATTTTTGTCTGATATGTCTCCCTTAATAAAAGTCCACTGACCACCAAGCTTTTCTATTTCCTTTAATCTCCATTCTTTTATGGACACATCATAGTAATTGTTCATATTGTCGATACCAACGATCTTGATATCATCAATAGTCTTAAAAAGCTCAATTACCAGATTAGAACCTATAAAACCTGCTGCCCCTGTTACAAGGACAACCTTACCTTCCAAATCAATTTTCTGCATATCTTTTACTCCCAACTTCATACACGTACAGCCACTACACAAAACATATAAATACATAAGCGCACTCATTCACGTTAATAATTTTATCACAAAATTTTAATCCAGTCAAGTATTTACCCCATACTTATGTATATTTTTTCAAAAATCGTACATTTTCAGTGTAATATACAATGCTAACCATTTACAAAAAGCTCAGTTTGTGCAATTTTATACTAAGCTGAAAGCTATAATTTTCTTCATTTAAAATTGTTAAATCATGAAACGTTTTGAATAATATTTTTACCACAAGATTTTTGTTCCAGACAAAAGCTGACTTGATTTTTATCTGCATTTTACACGGCTTTTATTGATTATCAGGCAAAACCAGCATATAATCATAATAGTAATTATGGCGAAGTATGAGAAATATGATTGGAGCGGTGTTTATGATAGTAAAAATTTTCTGTGCGGTTTTGGTAGCCCTTGGAGTGAGCGTTGCAATTGTTCTAGGCGGTCTGATAATTTTGGCTTCTTGTGTTAGTGGCAGAAAAAAGCCCGCTGGTGACAATACCGCTGATGACGAGGACACATTTATTTACACAAATTATATGCAGGGATTTTACCTATAACTTTTTCTATCCTGCCAAGCTTTTTAAATAGTATACTCATCAAGTGGAGAGTGCTTTGCCCATAAGCATTCTCCACTTTTGTATACCATTTTTTATTCTATCACTCGACCCCCAAAAAACTATTGACACAGCCCGAAACTTGTGCTATACTCTCAACAAAATCAAATGAAACTACACACAGAAAGGGCGTTTTATAATGACTGAAAAAGAAAAAATGCTTGCTGGCAAGATATATGACTCCTCCGACAAGGAGCTTGCAGAATTGAGGGCAAAGGCTCACAAGCTTTCACAGCAGTACAGCAGTTTGTATGAAGATGATGAGAGAAGAAACGCTATCCTTGACGAGCTTCTTCCCGACCATGGCGAGGGATTTTTTCTTCAAGGTCCTGTGTATTTTGACTATGGCGTTTTCACAAAGTTCGGCTCAGGCTGCTATGCAAACTTCAATCTGACAGTGCTTGACACCTGCCCTGTGACCATTGGCGACAACGTGTTTTTCGGTCCCAACTGCACCATTGCCACACCTGTTCACCCATTCAGATGGCAGGAGCGTAACATGAAGAAAAAGTCTGACGGCACTGTTTATGATGATGAATACGGCAAGCCTATCACAATACACTCCAACTGCTGGATAGCGAGCAATGTTGTCATCACAGGCGGAGTTACCATAGGCGAGGGCTGTGTTATCGGTGCAGGAAGCGTTGTCACCCGTGACATACCGCCAAATTCTCTTGCGGCAGGAAATCCATGCAGAGTTATCCGTGAGATAACTGAGGAGGATTCTATCAAGTACAAAGCAGAACTTTTCTGAGCAAAAAAATACCCCTGGCCAGAAAATGATCAGGGGTATTTTTTATCGTATGTCATATCATTGAGTATAGACCCATTTTTTATCGGACCACGCTCCGTTATAAGTCTTTTCTCCTTTGACAGTGTAGCTTCTTACACGGACGTAATATTTTTGATATCTTGCAAGCCCCGAAACTGTCTTTTTATCGGTGCGGTTGTTTGTTACCTTTACGCTTTTTGCTCCCTTGAAGTCGGAACGCTGTGAGTATGATATTTCATATCCCGTGGCAGAGCCTTTCTGTGCATAGTCTACAAAGAAGCCTGCATATGTGCCGTAAAGCTTCTGTATCACCTGCTTTGCAGGATAGATAGCAAAGCTTTTGGTGATAACTCCGCCGTAAATGCCCTTGCCTGTGATAGTCACCTTTGCGGTGCCGACCTTTGTGTTTGCAGAATATTTCACAGTGTAGTCTGTGCCGTTTTTAATGGTCTTTGAGCCGTATTTTACTGTGATTTTCTGCGTTATCGCCTTGCCGGTAAAGCTTTTTGAAGAAATACCGCTGACCTTTGCGTTTGCAAAATTAGTCTTTGCCGTCACTATGCTTTTAGCGTCTGACCAATTGCCGTAATAGGTCTTTCCGCCCTTGACAGTATAAGAGCGAACTCTTACATAATATGTCTTTGAAGTCCCTAATCCAAGTACCGTCATCTTATCCGTCTTGTTGGTGGTGGATCTGTATGTGGAAGCATCTGAAAAATCAGATTTTGTGCCATACTGGACCTCATAGCCTGTTGCAGATCCTTTCTGCACAAAATCCACAAAAAAGCCCTTGTATCTTGTTTCAAGCACCTGTATCTGCTGTTTTGCAGGATTAATAACAAAAGAAACGGTCTGCTTGCCCTTATAGTTTCCGTAAAATTCAACTGTTATCTTGCCCGTGCCAACGTTCACGTTTGAGAAATACATCACCATATAATCAATATAACGCTCTAGGGTCTTATTTCCGTCCTTTATAAGCACATCAGGTGTTATCGCCTGGCCGGTGAACGACAGCGGTGTAGCATAATAAATCTTGAACTTGGAAGCGTCCTTTGGCTGGATAGTAAAGCTTTTTGCAACAGAGCCTCTGTATTCGCCTTTTCCAACAAAGGTCATTTTTGCAGGTCCTGCGTTAAGATTGGTCTTATAATAAACAGTGTAATCCACGCCCTCTTTAAGCTCTTTGCCCTCATATGTGAGCGTTACGTCAGGCTGTTCAATATTCTTTCCTGTGTATGTGAAGCTGTTCTTGAAGCCTGATATCTCGCAGTCTGCAATAAGCTTGCTGTCAGAATACTCCGCTGTGACAGTCATATCCTCTGTGACGTTTTTATAGTCCTTATCCCAGCCTGTAAAACGCAGACCCTTTATAGCAGGGGCTTTCGGAGCTTTTGCAGACTTACCATATTCCACTGTCTGCTGACTTATCACCTTGCCGTCCTTATCCACAAACGTAACGTTATATGTATAAGGCTTCCATGCGGCATAAAGGGTCTTTGCACCGCCTGAATATGAGATGCTTTCTATTCTTTCACCTGAAAGTGCAGCGTTATCATACCAGCCTGCAAAGTCTGCACCCTCTTTTGTCGGCTCGGAAAGCGTCACGCTTTCGCCTTTGCTGAGGTATTCTGGATTGCCTGTGCTGTTCGTGCCGCCATTTAAAACATAGTCGACAGTGACAAATTTTGCTTCAACAAGCTTTGCCTTTACTGTGCTGTCAGCAGTATAAACTGTGTTCGCATCGACAGCAATTCCGTTCTTGTACCATTTAAGAGCATAACCGCTTTGCACTTTGACAGCAGGATATTTCACCTTGCCGTCTTTATCAGTGCAGGCATAATGCTTGCTGTCAGGAGCTTCAAATGTTATCTTGTGGGAAGCCTGCTCCCCAGGACGAGTTAGCCTTGCTTTTCCGCCTGCCATTGTCCACCTGCCGCTGTCTGTCTGCTTTCCGCCAATGGTATTCAGCGAATAAGCTGCAGAGCTTGTAACGTTAGACAAAGCCGTTTTCTTTACCTTGCTGTCAGAAAAGTTGCCGTTATACCAGCAACAGGCAGATTGCTGTCCATAATAAAAAGCGTCATTATCGATACTGCCCACCATAGCTTTAGCATTTGAACTGCTTGACTTTGCAAGGTCTGAAGCACACTCTGTCAGGGTCAGACCACCTGCTTTACCCACGATTCCGCCTGCTGAGCTTGTACCCTTTACAGTTCCGCTGAACGTACATCGTTGAATAGATACCGCATCAAATTCACCAACGATCCCGCCTGCGTACTTACCGCTGACAGTTATTTTCTCAGCACTGAGATCTCTTATCTGCGCTCTGTCCTCAGCGTAGCCGAACAGACCTGCATAAGAATTGTTTTGGATAACAGCGTTTTTCAGAACGTGTCCGTTGCCGTCAAAATATCCGCAAAAAGGCTTTGAAGCCGTTCCTACTGCCGATATTTTTGCACCACCGAAGTCGATGTCTTTTTCAAGCACAACACGCTTTCCTGCAAAGCTTTCACCGCCTGATACACGCTTTGCGAAGTTTTTCCAATCCGTCGCTGTCTTTATAACAAGGCTTTGTTCCTTTATCTCTTTCGCCTTTGCCTTTATAAGAAGCTTGGCATTGGTAATATCGTTCTTTGAAGCGTTTTCGTCTGCAATAACTTTCTTGCCGTTGTTGACCTCACGCTCATAACCGCTCTGCTTTTCATACTTTGCCACAAGTGTTTCAAGCTCGCTTTTATCAGACTTATCTATATCATCGGTATAGGCAAATATTATAGGCTGACCAGTATAAGCGTCCTTGTCGGTAACGTCCGTCCAACTGTCGCCGTCATTGGAAATATACGCCTGACCAGGCTTCATGACCCCGTCTGAATAGCCATAAACGGTCACATAGCCTGAGCCGTCATCACCGCTGAATGTCATCACGACAGAATATCTTTCGCCCTCGTCAAGCTCAACATCAGGGATATCCACGGTATAAAAGCCGTCGCTCTGCACCTTTCCCCTGACCTCACATTCAAGTATCCCCACAGGAGTGCTGTCTGAAACAGAAGTGTAGACCTGCACGGTGTAGTCAGACTTTCCAGTGTAGCCAAGATACATAAAGCCCACTTTGTCAAGAAGCTCGTCTTTTTTTGCTGTAAAAACATCAGCACCGCTCATTTTATTTTCATTGCTAACATAAAATATAGAATTATCCTTATTAGCAGGATAATGGTAATTATTATCACAGCTTTCAGTGAGGTCGAACGCCACCCAATCGGTCATTTCTGCCTCTTCATAGGATATCCAGTAATAACCGTCCGTGCCACTGGATACTCCCCAAGAGCCTTTCACAAGCCATGCCCCGTTTTTCTTTGGCTGATAGCCTGCAAGGAAATTTGACTTGCTGTAATTATCGTCCCAGCCCACTACGCTTACGGCATGATTTATTCCACTATATTTTGTAGTTTCCGGATCGTAATAGCTTTTGTTATCAAAGGTCATATACAGGTCGTCTGCATAATAGCTCACCATTACTCCGCCAAGCTCTTTTATCTTGTTTTTAATGGCGTTTCGTCCGCCTGTGATAGTGGAAGCGTAATTAAGCTGATATTCGCAAACGCCCTTTTTCTCCTCAGATACGATAGTGGCTTCCGTTCCGTCGGACACGAAAGGCTCATATTCATCATAGCAAAGTCCTCTATGAGCCGCCATTGCAAGGGACGAATCCATCCACGTTCCGCCGCAATCCCATATTGACTCGTCAAATCCGCCGTTAGCATATGTAGAGAGGGCAAGGCTCGGCACAGAAAACTGCACGTTTTGATTTTCAAGCCCCTTTTGAATAAGATTGCTCTCAGTGCAGGAAAGTGCCGCAAACGCCCAGCAAGTGCCTGTCTGGAACTGGTTTTTGATAGTCGTCAGAGTATTCTTAGATCTGGGGTCATATTTCGCAGGCAGCGATGCCGTTGCCTTCTGTGCATAAGCTGAAGCCCCGTCGTCCGTATCGGCCAAATCTTCATCAGCGATCTCCGATTTTTCCAGACCTTCCTTTTCGTAGCCATAACCATTATCAGTAAAAATTATCCTGCCCATCTTGAATTTCGGGCTGTCATTATCTCCGCCATGCTCCATATCCGCAAAAGCTGCGCAAGGAAACTGCAATGACAATATCGCCGCCGTCAAAATGGAGGCACATTTATAGATCACCTTCATAAAGATCTCCTTTCTGCTTTTCTGTTATTTAGTTGCACAAAGTTTCTTTTGGTTACTATTTTAATAATTACTTTTTTATCTTTTTCTCCCCACTGAGATAATATTTTTCTTAGTAAGCACAAGTAGCACAATGCCAAGCAAAAGTATCAGCGGCCAAGTAAGATACGGTCTTTTATCATTATCAATATCGGTCACGACCTTATCAGGCTCACCATTTTTATCAGTGTTGTAATACACGTTCACTTTTTCGTTCTGACTCACATAATATGTGCCTGTGAAGATCTCTCTTGTGTACTCCTTGCCGCCAACATCAAAAGCAACAGTTATGTAATATGTTTCAGCTTTGTTGCTTGCCTTTTTGTTATGTCCCCAAGTTTTCAACTCATGGTCTATCCACTTCACATAGCCTGTGGTTTTCTCAGCACTTGACATGAAAACCCTGTTTGAAACATACTTGCTGAGATTATAGATAGTAGAGAAACCACCCATAAGAATAAAAACGATACTCAGAGCGATAAGCCCTGCATTTTGCTTTTTCATTTGATATACCCCCCTGAACAGAAATGTTGTGTTAATATGAATTTATTATATCATATGAGAACATGGAAAGTCAATAAGCCTATCCCATCTTTCCATAAGTCTTATGGACATATTTATTAGTACGGTTTTGATCGTTGAGGTAAGCCGCTATTTTCTTTCTGCTGTAAGGACTTTTTTTATAAGATCATGTTGAAACTTTATTTTCTTCATTTTTTGAACAATTCTTGACTTTGTTGCAAATCTGTGTTATACTAATCATAAACGAACGGTCGGTACGCATAAAAGGAGCGAAGCAACATGAAAACAACTGAGCAACAGCACAATGAGCGGAAACGTGAACTAATGGAAAAGTGCTTCGAGTGCTATGCGGAAAACGGGCTCACAGGCACAGGAATTAAAGCACTAGCCGATGCGTGCGGATGCACGAAAGCAAATTTGTATTCGTATTTTAAAAACCTTGATGAACTGATCATTGAGTCAACGGCATACTGTATGGAAAAGGTTGAGGACGACTTTATGGAGATGGCACCCACCGACCCCGAGGATGTTGTCCGTTTTGTGAAGGAGGTCCCGTATTGGACAGCAAAAAAGCACGGAAAAAAATATCGCCTGATGTATCAGATATATACGCACCCGAAGTATATCGAGCACGGCAAGAAATTCTTTGAGGGCGTGAACGAACGCTATACCGAGTATGCCAAGCGTCTGGAGCCGAAGATCGGCATTCCCTATACGGTCATCACGCCGCTGATCTTTATATTCGTCCGCGCCTGCGTTCATTATGCGATGTTTGAGGATGAATATTATCTGAAAACCCAGATGGAGGTCTTAAAACAGGGGGTCGCCCTGTTTGTGGATAAGTACAAAGCAAACCAAGCATAAGCCGATCGACCGCCGCTCATTTACGGCGTGGGCAGCGGCGCAAAGCTCCGCCGTGATAAACAATTCCGAACGGAGGAAAAAAGATGAAAACAGAAAAGAAACTACTCACAGGTACACTTTTGGCGCTTTGCACCGCTCTATTGGTGCTTTGCAGCGTGCTTGCCATAGGATGGAGCAAGGCGGCAAAAACAGGCGACGCACTGCCGGAGGTGCGAAACAACGGCACGGCGATTCAGTGGAAATACAGCGACGAAGCCGACTGGCACGACCTTGTGACGCTTACCGAGCTGCGGGGCGCTGCCGGAGAAAACGGCACAGACGGTAAAAACGGTAAAGACGGCTCTAATGGTGCCGACGGTAAGAACGGAATAAACGGTACAAACGGAAAAGACGGCATTAACGGAGTTGATGGTAAAGACGGCATTAACGGCGTTGACGGTAAAGACGGAGCCGATGGAAAAAACGGCAAGGATGGAATTGACGGTGCCAATGGTAAAGACGGAGCCAACGGCATAGACGGTATCAACGGCACTGACGGCATTAACGCCAAAAGCATAGAGGTGCAGCGAGCTGAAACCCACATACAGTGGCGTTACGAGGGCGATGAGTGGCAGGACCTTGTGGCGATAGCCGACATCACAGGTCCCACCGGGCAGAAAGGTGCAGACGGAGCAAACGGAAAGACACCGGAGTTTCGTGTAAGCGAAAACACCCTGCAGTGGCGCTATGTCGGCGATGAAATATGGCTGAACCTGTACGATCTTTCGGTTTTGAAAGGTCTTGACGGCAAGGATGGTATAAACGGAAAAGACGGAGCCGACGGCAAGGACGGAACAAACGGACAAAACGGCTCTGACGGTGTGGACGGAAACACCCCGTTCATCGGCGAGAACGGCAACTGGTGGATTGGAGAAACCGACACCGGCGTAAAAGCCGCAGGCATTGACGGCACAGACGGAGAAAAGGGTGACAAGGGAGATAAAGGTGACAAGGGTGATGCCGGAGAAAAGGGCGACAAAGGAGATAAAGGCGACAAGGGCGATGCCGGTCAGAACGGCAGCTGTTCGGGGTATTTTCACGCCTCAAACGGCGGCACCGGCGCTTCATTCAATCAGCCGCTTCAGTTGTTTGAAGATTGCAATTCCGGAGGACTTTTTGTATGGGATCGAGCCAATAGAACCGTAACGCTGAAAGCCGGACATACATACAGTATTTCATTCAGCGGTTCGGTCTGCATTTCTCACGACATGGGTGGATGGTACTCGGTAGTATTGAAAGGCAGACAAGGCATTCTTAATGATACATTGATCGAAAGGTATATGAACGATGCAGATAATTCACGAGTGTGGATGCCGTTTGCATTCAACCGCATCTACAATGCCGGCAGTGATATTGTGCTGCAATATGAATTTATCCAGTTGACCCCCGGCACACAGCTGAACGGTGCTGTCTATAATATTACAATCATTGCTCTTGACTGAGCCGATATACACGAAAACAGAGGTAACGGAAAATAAAAAAACGAATACTCAGTATCATGCTCACCCTTTGTATGGTTCTTTGCCTTGTGTCGACAAGTGTATTTGCCGAGGATAATATGGCAGCGAGTGGGATGGCGGAAGTTTCCACAGCGGCGGAACTGGTTTCAGCAATCAGAGAAGCTTCATACGGAACAGTCAAACTGACGTCTGACATTCCCATTTACACCACATTAGTGGTCAACCGCACCGTCACTCTTGATCTCAACGGTTATGTGCTGAAATACAGCAGCAGCAGTGCAGGGCATGTAATCACTGTGTCCAGTGGTATTTTGACAATTGAAAACAGTGACTATACAAAATCACACAATTTCCAAAAGAAGTATAATTTATATGTAAATGATTTTTTTAAATTTTGCTCCGTTTAAAATCATACTAATTTTAGCTTTTAATTTTTTTCATTCCAAAAATCGCCCTGTTTCGTTCTATAAATTACCTCTTATAAACTTTGTTACGGGTCATATAATATTATTGCAAACCCGAAAAACAAATGAAAAGGAGATACGAAAATGAAAGGTATCACAACTCAGGAAGGCAGAGAAACACTTAACAAGTTCAAGATGGAAGCAGCTAACGAAGTTGGCGTAAACCTCAAGCAGGGCTACAACGGCGATCTTACAGCTCGTGAGGTCGGCTCTGTAGGCGGTCAGATGGTCAAGAAGATGATCGACGCTTACAAGACAACAGGCAACAAGTAATTCCTCCCAAAAGTCCAAAAAACTCCGCCGTGGCATTTCGCTGTGGCGGAGCTTTTTACTTGAAATCAGGCAAAAAAAGTAGTATAATATACACATAGGGTCGGGGTAAAGATCATAGTAAAGAGGGATAAATATGTTGACTAAAAAAATCGCCGCAGGACTTACAGCTTTTGTTATAACAGCTTATGCCATAAATGCGTCCTTCTTCCAAATAATAATACGATATGATTTTTTATAGGATTACATACTAATATTGGTTAATATTATTGCACATTCTACATAATTTGTCAATATAAGCTGCGTGATTTGTTATATAATAAACAATAACTGATATCAAACTGACTAAGCACTTTGAATGCAAATATTATAACATATTCAGACAAAATTATTTTTAATTTTGTCTGAATATGTATTGACATCAAAACAATTTGGTAGTATTATATTGGTATAAACTTGATTTTTTTAGGGGGTATTCTTATGAAGAAACGAATAGCAAGCTTGTTTACCAGTTTGCTTATGATCGTTAGTTTAATGGTCGTTATGCCAACTATGTCGGTGAGTGCAACGCAAAGTAAAATAAACAATTTTAACAAATCATATACTTTAACAGGAAATGCACAAAATGATATGGTTGCTATTGCTAAGGCACAAATTGGAATGACACAGTCACAACTTGGTTATACGGAACAATGGTGTGCAGATTTTGTTAGTGATTGTGCAAGACTAGCTAATCAGAGCATTGCAATACCGGCAAATGGCTCCTGCTATAGCTTGATGAATGCGGTAAAAAATGCAGGAGGTCATACTGTTAGTAAAAGTGAAGCACTTCCGGGAGATTTAGTTTTCTTTAGCTCGTCATCAAATCCTAATGGTGGTGCACATGTTGAATTGGTGTATGGATATTCCAATGGTGTTTTAAAGTCAATAGGTGGAAATTGTCATATAGATGGCGTTTCTAAAGTTTATGATCGCTCAAATGGTAAAAGTTCATCTGTTTCATACTATTGTGTAATTAGACCAAATTATACGTCTTTACTTCCTGGAAAATCAACAATAAACGTTAAGCCTGGAACATCATATAAATGCACGACGTTCAACTGGACTGCTTCAAGTAATACAAAAGTATATTCAATTAAAATACATAAGAATGGTACTCTTTTTAAGGAAAATACTACTGCCGCAACGAGTTGGAGTGTGATCCTTCCTGTAGGAGATTATGAAGCGTATGTTGATTCGTGTAATGATTCAGGATATACTTGTAGTAACACTGTAAAGTTTACCATTGAAAAGGGTAATCCTGTTCCTAGCAGCACAACTGTGTCTGCTTCCGCAGGCACGAATTATACGCCTACATCAATTTCTTGGTTAAAAACGGCAAATACCAATGAATATGATGTGAAAATATGGAGAGGAACGGCACAAAAAGGAGAGGCTTACAAGATTTTATGGGGTGAGAAAGGAACAAGTTGTCTTGTAGATTTACCAGCGGGATATTACGAAGCCTATGTTGATAGTCGAAATGATTATGAGTGCAGCATGAGTGCCAACATTGTAAAATTTACTGTTACAGATGGAAATTATTTGGACATAGGTGATGATTTTTATGCGTCGTTACTCATATATAAAAATTGGCTTAATGTTACTAATGAGAATGGTTCAATAACTGTACAGAAAAGTGAGAATGCTTCTGCAAGACAGATTTGGTTTTTTGATAGACAAAGCGATGGTTCATATACTATAAAGAACTGCGCTGATGGGAGCTATTTAGATTCTTGTAGTCCAAATGGTGGTCTGGCTCAATCAAAAAAGTACAGTGGGTCAAATACTCAAAAATGGTACATTTTTGGAAGATGGTCTGGAGAGTATTATTTTAAACCCAAAAGTGTAAATATCGTGCTTGATGTGAAGGGCAATATTACCACAGGCGATAAAGTGCAAGTTTGTGGTTTGAATTATAGGGATTCACAAAAATTTGCTATATACAAACTTGATAGTTATATACTCCCTTCAAAGATCAACTTGAACTCAGGTTCTGCAACTATAGAAGCAGGAACAACCAAGTCTTTAACTGCAACGATTTTACCGACAAATTCAACAAATAAAACGATTATATGGTCTACTAGCGACGCTTCTATTGCGACGGTAAGTGGTGGTACTGTAACTGGTAAAAAAGCAGGAACAGTAACGATTACAGCAAAAACAACCAACGGATTAACGGCAAATGCACAAATAAAAGTTGTTTCTGGTCATACTTTTGGCACATGGACTACCACAAAAAATGCAACTTGCACTCAAGTTGGTACAAAAAGTCGGAAATGTACAGTTTGCGGAAAAACAGAAACACAGACCATTGCAAAGACTGGACATAAGTCAGTAACTGACAAGGCGATCCCTGCCACCTGCACAACAGACGGCAAGACCGAGGGTTCACATTGCTCAGTTTGTGGTGCGGTAATAAAGGCTCAGGATACAATAAAGGCAACAGGCCATAAGTTTGGCAATTGGACAACCACAAAATCAGCTACCTGCACAGAAAGCGGTACACAAATCAGAAAATGTGAGAATTGCGGTGCAACTGAAAGCAAGAGCTTATCAGCTAAGGGTCACACAGAAGTTGTTGACAAGGCAATCCCGGCCACCTGCACAACAGACGGCAAGACCGAGGGTTCACATTGCTCAGTTTGTGGTGCTGTTATCAAGGCACAGACAACGATAACTGCCACAGGTCACAAGTCAAGCGGTTGGATAGTCGACAAAGCGGCTTCTATCGGGGTTAAAGGCTCAAAGCACAAGGAATGTACAGTCTGCAAGAAAGTTCTTGAAACGGCTGAGATCCCTGCACTTTCAAGAATTAGCATTTCAAAGGCAAGCGTGACACTTTCCACTTCGACCTATGCATATGACGGCAAGGCAAAAACTCCGTCCGTTACTGTAAAAGTCGGTGGAAAGACTTTGAAAAATGATACTGATTACACTGTTTCCTACAGCAACAACACCAAGGTAGGCACAGCAAAGGTCACTATCACAGGCAAGGGCAATTACACAGGCTCAGTTTCTAAGACCTACATTATCAAAAATAACTTCAAGAAAGCCACAGTTTCGGGCATTTCCACAAAGGCTTTCACTGGCAAGAACATCACTCAGAGCATTACTGTTAAATACAATGGCAAAACGCTGAAAAAAGGCACTGACTATACAGTTTCCTATTCTAACAACAAGAGCATAGGCACTGCCACTGTAAAAATCGCAGGAAAAGGCTCTTACACAGGCACTATCACAAAGACATTCAAGATAAATCCTGCCAAGCAGGAGATACAGAAGCTCAAGGCTAAGTCAAAGGCATTCTTTGTGGACTGGGCGCAGAAAGGCTCTGCTACCGGATACGAGATACAGTACGCTACCAACTCAAAGTTCACAAGTGCAAAGAAAGTTACCATAACAAACAACAAGACTGACAAGGCCACTGTTTCAAAGCTTTCAGGCAAAAAGAAATATTACGTTCGTGTTCGTTCTTACACAACTGTAAAGGGTACGAAATACTATGGCGCTTGGTCGGCTTCAAAGAGTGTTACTACTAAGAAATAATTTTTATCGTTTATGAAAGTATCCCCCATGCAGAGGGTTTTCTGCATGGGGGAGTTTTTTGCGTTAAAGCGTACATTTTGTCGGCAAAGCCACCCTGAAATGTTACGACCGACCATAAAAAAACACCGCACAAAGTCTTACCTCTGTGCGGTGTAAATATCTACTTTATTACTTCCTCTTAGAAACCACCATAGCTGCACCTGCAAGTGCTGCCAGACCTATACTTATGCCCATTGCCGCATCTGTATTAGGGTTTGTGGTGCTGTTAGGATTTGTCGTTGTCTTTGATGATGAAGCCGCTGCGCTGCTGTCATTTGTTGCTTCAGAAGAAGCCTCGGAAGATGACTCCTCTGCTTTGCTCTCGCTGCTCTCATCACTTGACGACTCCTCAACAACGTTATTGAACTCAACGTCGTCGTCCTTTGTCATTTCGTCAACGCCGTCGTTAACCAACTCAACTCTCTCCCAGCCGTAAATGCCTTCAATAGCATATGTAAGCTCATAAGCTGCTGTCTTCTGTGAAACAGCTGATGGGTGGTAGTCAACTGCATAACCATTGTTTTCGCTGTCCTGAACGCTGAACTGGAAAACTGATACCTTGCTGTCGCCTGTTTCAGTCTTATAAGTGTCAACTGCATCTGTAATAGAAGGATAAAGCTCCTGTCCCATAATACCGAGTGTACAAAGTATCTCAGAATTTGGATTCTTAGCTCTTATCTCCTTGAGGAAATTTACATAGCCCTTTTCAAACTCAGCACACTTATCAGCGTCACCCTTTGTGTATGAGTTATCGTTTGTACCAAGATTTACAACGATAAGCTCAGGCTGATACTGTGAGAAATCCCAATCATAATTAGCTGTCTGTTCACCGTCGAACCAGCTCCATGTAAAGCAGAACTTATCATAGAAATTTGGCACAAGCAGTGCGTCATTTATCTTGCCGTTGCCTGAATAACCAGAGATCACACCTGCTCCGCTTACTGATACAAAGCTGTAGTCAGCGCCAAAATTCTGTGCTGCCTTATAAGCATATGTCTTTGCGGCGTTCTCGTTGTAGATAGAAAATGACTTTCCAAGTGGATCATCAACGCCGTATCCACAAGTGATAGAGTCACCAATAAACTCGATAGAATGCTTTGCTGCCTCTGTTGGCTGTGGCTTGCCGTCTACCTCAAAGCTGTCAATTGCGATAACGCTCTGTGCAGCTTCTGAAAGCTTTATGAGCTTAACTGTGCTTTCGCCCTCAGGAAGCTCTACCTCAACTGCGTTTGTCTTCTTATTTTTTATGTAGCCCTGCTTAACAAGCTTGCCGTTTACAAATACGCCAATTCTTGCCTCACCTACGCTGCCGTTTACATTGAAAACAGCCTTTGTGCCTGTGCATTTGAACTCGATACCGCTTGCAGAATAGCCAAGTATCGTTGTGTCGCCCTTTCTGTAAGTACGACCGATAAGCTTAACATTGTCGCTTGTTGCCTCATAAGAGGTGAGCTTGTCCGTTGCTTCCGTGTCTGCCATGACTGTCATTCCCATGCAGCCTGCTGCAATTGCCGCAGCACAGAAGCCTGCCAAAAACTTCTTCATACTATGATTTCCTCCGTTGTTTAATTTTTTTGTATCTTTTGCCTTAATATTTCTCGATCCAATAATTTAATTATACTCTATCTGCAAGATATATACATTAATTTATTATTAATATTTATTCGTCATTTTATTAACAGGACTGTTAGATATTCTTTATCCTCTTATAAACCACAGCCGACAGCGGTGGACAGACAAAACTGCCTGAAACGGGCTGTTTGTTCATCTTACCGTTTTCGTCAAGCCTGAGATAAAAGCTTCCCTCAGGCAGACCGAAGCCCCTGTTCTCGTAGTAAGGATTAAGTGCGATAACATAGCATTCTCCGTCTTTTTCAAGCTTCCAGCTTACGCAGTTCCAATCGTCATTGTGCATAAAATGAAGATGTGCGTTCACGTCCTCTTTAGTATACATTCGGAAAAGCGGACTTCCCTTTCTCAGCCTTATAAGAGCCTTGTAATACTCAAAGACCTCTTTATATTCAAGCTTTCTGTTCCACTTTATGGAGTTAGTGTAGTCAGGCGCATTGTAGCTGTCATGGGAATAGATATTCACATCGTTTGGCGCTTCGCCCTCTTTGAGTATCCTCGGCTTTGACCTAAGGAAATCCTGACCAAGCTGTATGAACGGCATGCCCTGTGAAAGTATCACTATTGCCGCCGCAAGCTTATCCATTTTTATCCTTACGCCCTCACTGTCATTCTTTGCCGATATACAAAGCTTGTCCCACAAAGTATTGTTGTCATGAGCCTCACAGTAATTCACCGCCTGAGTAGGTTCAAAAGCCCAGCAAGCTTCTTTTGCGTCATTTATCTGATAGTGTGGCACAGAGCCGGCTATACCACGCCTTAGGGTAGAAGCCGCATTTCTGTTTCCGCTGACAAAGCCCTTGTCATATGGATTGAAAGTACCGCCCTTAATAGAATCTCTGATGTTATCGTTGAAAAGTCCAACTCTTCCAAATTGATATGAGTTCCATTTATATGCAAGCCTGTCAGCAGGGAGCGGTGACTCTCCTCCCGTCCAGCCCTCGCCATACATTAGTATCTGAGGGTCTATCTTGTTAAGCTCGTCCCTTATGATGTTCACAGTTTCAATATCGTGAAGTGCCATAAGGTCAAAGCGGAAGCCGTCTATCTTATATTCCGTTGCCCAAAATCTGAGAGAATCTATCATGAATTTTCTCATCATCATGTGGTTTGAAGCCGTTTCGTTTCCACAGCCCGAGCCGTTTGAAAAAGAGCCGTCATTTCTTATCCTATGATAATAATATGGGAAAGAACGCTCAAAAGCTGACTCCTCGGTATAGTAAGTGTGATTGTACACCACGTCCATTACAACACCAATGCCGTTCTCGTGAAGTGCCATAACAAGCTGTTTGAACTCTCTTATCCTGCACTTAGGGTCATAAGGGTCTGTAGAATATGACCCCTCAAGGCAGTTGAAGTTCTTAGGGTCATAACCCCAGTTATATTGATTGAGCCAGGGCTTGCTCTCGTCCACAGTGGCATAATCTTCCACAGGGAGCAAGTGAACATGGGTTATGCCAAGCTCTTTGAGATGCTCGATACAGGTGTTCACACCCTGATATTTCGTACCCTTATCGGCAAAAGCCACATACTTTCCTCTATGCTCAGGAGCAACGCCTGATGAACTGTCCGCAGAAAAATCTCTGACGTGGCACTCATACACCACTGCATCGCAGGCATTTCTGCACTTAGGCTTCTTGACCTTGTCCCAGCCCTCAGGGTTGGTGGTCTTGAAATTTACCACCGCACCAACGTTTCCGTTGACTCCGCAGGCTTTTGCATAGATATCTATAGTTTCATGCCTTGTTTTGTGGTCAAACTCAAATGTATAGGTATAAAAAACACCGTCTAGGTCACGGAGTATCTCCACATACCAAACACCGTGGTCAAGCCTTTCCATAGGCAGGCTTTCAAGACGGCTTTTGCCCTCACCGTCAAGATACAGATTAAGATAAACTCCCGTTGCAAGCGGCGACCATGTTTTGAACACAGTTTTGCCCTCTTTCATGACCGCACCCAGATCGTTTCCTATATATTGATTATCTCTGTCGAACTGTTCATAATTCAATCTGTACATCAACCATGCCCCTTGCCTATATTTTTTTACGTCTTAGATATTTTTACTTCAGACTTTCGCCAAGCACCGAGCCTTGAAGAAGCTTAGTTTCAAAGCCCTCCCTCGTATTTTTGAGCAGGTCATCGCAAAGCTTTACCTTGTCCTTTTCAAGAAGCAGCAGGATAGTTGAGCCGCCGAACTCGAAATATCCCTTTTCTTCGCCCTTTGTGACCTTTACGCCGCCCTCAGTGTGCAGATTAGTTATCCTGCCCACCATAAGAGCACCGACTTCCATTTGAATAATATCTCCGAACTGCTCCGTTCTTATCATGCAATATTCTCTGGAATTTTCCTTGAAAACAGGCAGATAATTGTTCACCACAGGGTTCACAGTGTGAAGGATACCATTTATCTTTCTGTTGTGGCTCTTTACACCGTCTGCACAATAGCAATAGCGGTGATAATCGTCCACTGAAAGTCTGATGATAACTGCATAGCCACCCTCATAACGCTTTGCAAGCTTGCTGTCCCTAAGAAGCGAGGCGGTATTATACACTGCGTTCTTTATAATAAAGGTATCAGACTGTGTTATCTTATAAGCTGTGACCTTTCCGTCTGAAGGTGACACCAGCAGATTCTTGTCCTTAGTGATAAAACGTCTGCCTGGCTTTATTTTTCTTGTGAAAAAATCATTGAAAGAGCGATACATTCTTTCCTCATAGTCAAACATATCTATTCCGTTATTTTCTGCAAAGCCGAAAATAAAAGGCACTGAGAACTTGCTGTCAAGTATCACTCTTGCACACTTTGAAAATATCGGACAGCCAAGAAATTTCATAAGCGCCCTGCCCATTGCCGAGCTGTAGGCAGCCGCAAGAAAGCTATCCTGAGATGTGGTCTGTTCGTATTCTCTGCCCTGTCTGTCACGATATTTCATTTGTTTCTCTCCTTTTATTTACATTATTGTAGGGGACGACACCCCCGACGTCCTGTTTTTCACACACCTGTCCGGCAAAAACATTTTCCATTCAGGTAACTTTTACCTTAGATTATATGCTGCATTTTAAGATAGCCGAGAAGGATTATCGCACCTATAGTAAAGAGTATCAGCACGCCTTTCATGGAAAGCTTCTTGACATTTATTTTCAATACAAAGAGTATTGAAATAAGTATCATAAAGCTATGGAAAACAAATGGAAAAATATTTTTTGGTATATTGTGCTGACCCATGAACAGCAGAGGAAGTATCATAGCAACTGTTGTAACAGGCAGACCCTTATATTCTTTTCTGTTCTCTGTTGTGTTTCTCTGACGCTCTTCCTCCATAACGTTGAAGTAGCCAAGTCTGATAACAGCGCCAAGAACTATCATAATGCTTGCGATAAGACGAAGCGGATAGACCGAGTTGTAGTGATAGCCTATGACAGCAGGGAAAACACCGAAGCAAACAAGGTCGCACAGAGAGTCGATCTGTATGCCGAACACCTTTTCATGCTCTGTTCTGTTTTTCATGCTTCTTGCTATCTTGCCGTCAAAAAGGTCGCAGATACCCGAAAGAAGCAGGCAGAGAAAGGCTATGGACATATGATTTTCAAAGACCTGTGTAATGCCGAACACTGACGAAACAAGTCCTATGTATGTGAGTATTACCGAATAATTATAAAAACCGATCATTTTTTCTTTTCCTCTCATTCTTTTTCGACTTCTTTTTTAACTTCCTGCGACCCCTCAAGACCATTCTTCTTATCATTCCTCATAACGATAAAGTGAGCCACGAATGTTACCAATGCGCTCATTATCAGCAGTAAATAGAAGCTGAGTCCACGGCTCAGTAGCATTGCAGGCTTTACAAGCTCTGCGGTGAAAATGCTCATGAACATATATGTGAAGCAGCCCTCTGTTACGCCTGCCGCACCAGGCAATGGCAGCATTTCAACTGCAACGCCTATCATAGTCTGAAGTGCGATAATATTCCAAAAACCTGTTCCGCTAAGGCCGTAGGACTTATACACAATCCATGTGACAGCCAGCAGGAACAGTCTCTGCACCAGTGTGATAAGAAAAATATTTATCACAGTATGCACATTGCTCTTTATATATTCCGAACCGATCATGTAATTGTCGCAGATACGTTTTATCTTGTTTATATATTTTTCGTTGTTCTTTTCTTTGAGTATCCTTATGCGTGTCAGAAGATTTATAAGCTTTATGCCCATTTTTCTCGCCCACAAAGGCTTATAGAAAATAAACACAAGCCCTGCGATATAGGCGATATTCAGTATAAAGCCGATAAGCAGAAGCCACCAAAGCCGTCCCACATGAAGCTTTATAAAGCCAAAGTTGAAAAGCAGGAACGCCACTGCAAGAAGCACCTGCACAGCCTTGAAAGCTATGGTGATGATAAGCATTATCAAGGTGGAAAAGCCTATCTTTATGCCGTCTTTCTTCATGTAATACATCTGCGCAGGCTGTCCGCCGGAAGCAGACGGCGTTATACAGCTAAAGAAAAAGCCTATGAACGAGTATTTCAAACAACGCCTGAAAGGAGTTTTTACTTCAAAAAGCCTCAGCATATACTTTATTATGACCGACTCCCCTGCCACATAGCAGAACACGCACACCGCACCCACTGCAAGCCAGCTTTTCTTTGCAAGGTGAAGATCCGCCACTATGTCGGAAAATTCTTCTCCTCTGAAAAGCAGTCTGACTGTCAGCCAGCCTATGACCACAATAAAGAATATATTAAGAACATATTTCAGGTTCTTTTTTATTTTCATCATCTCCGAATTTTCAGCCTGTCCATTAAAAGGTCAGACCGTTTTTGTCCCACACATATTTTTTACAGCACGAATGCTATAAAGCACAGATTTACTATTATCTGCAAAATTGTAAATCTTATTACTACCTGAGTATCAGACCAGCCCTTGTTCTTTCTTGCATGGTCGTGAAGAGGAGTTCTTATGCCCTCCATAAAATTCTTTATTTTCAGGAAACGTCTGAAAGAAAGCTTGAGAAGTCCAAGTCCGCCGTCAAGTATGATAACTATAGCCATAGGGATAAATGCGAACGGTGCGGCAGTTTTCAAAAACATCACCGCAAGGAAAACGCCCAGCGCTCTCGAGCCTGCGTCACCCATGAGCATCTGGCTAGGCGAGCAGTTGAACCACAAATAAGCCGCAAGCGTCACGAACATTATCATAGGAAGGAGCATATCAGCCGCACCACTCTTTGTCACCATAAATGCAAGTGGCAGAAGAACTGTCATGACCAATGAACCGCATAGCCCGTCAACGCCGTCTGTACAGTTTGTAACGTTGATAGCCGTCCAAACGAGGACGCCTGCAAGGATGATGAACAGCGGTGCAGGGATAGTGAAAGTGGAATCCGTGATATAAAGCTTCACCTGCGAGCCGTTATAAAAATAGTATGTAAACGCAATGCCAAGAGATATAACAAGGTCGATAAGACCCTTTTTCAGGTTGCCCCAAGGAGTTTCAGCAGCATCGTCAAAATATCCGCTGAGCATGGCGGCATACACAAGCACGAGATAGATTATGTTCTCGATATCGAGAGGATAAAAAAGTGCTGTGCAAAGGGTAAAGGAAGTCACAAAGATAATTCCTGCGCCACGAGGCTTGCCCTCAGAAAGAGCACCGTTCACAGCGAACGCTCTGCCCTGATCTTTAGGCAAAATGCGTTTGAAGAATTTCAGGCTGAAAAAAGCAATAAGAAAACTGCACAGCATTGGCACAAGCAGCACCAATGTAGTATTATTAGTCTTAGCCAAAAGGTTATAAAACATTGTCATCGTCCTTTTCTGTTTCAATTCATACATATACTATTATATTATACAACATAGCTGTGCAAAATGCAAATATTATTATCCGTCATTTTGCACAATTTTTTCTTAATGGTTTCTTAACGTGGAGTAGGCTAGGGATTTTTAGGGTGAGGGTTGAACACTTTGACCTTTTGTGCTATAATTATCTCATTAAGGAGGCATTTTTTATGGCAATAAAAGACAAAGTGCTGGAACTTCTCGACGATAACAAGGGCAAATATCTTTCAGGCGAACAGCTTGCTGACACGCTGGGCTGCACCCGAGGGGCTGTTTGGAAAGCTGTGAAAGCTTTGCAGGAAAACGGCTACCCTATCTCTGCGGTGACGAACAAGGGCTATTCCCTTGATGAAAACACCGATATACTTTCCCTTGCAGGCATAAAAAAATATCTTGACCCTGACCGTCAGGGGCTTGAAATAGAGGTATACAAGGAAGTAAGCTCCACTAATCTGGTACTCAAAGACTATGCAAATCAGGGTGTGCCCGAGGGCAGGATAGTCATTGCAGGTATGCAGACCCAGGGGCGTGGAAGGCTCGGACGTTCTTTCTTCTCGCCCTCTGATTCGGGACTTTACATGAGCATTCTTCTCCGCCCTGACATGGCTGCGGCTGACGCTGTTAAGATAACCACCGCCGCTGCGGTGTCTGTTGCCCTTGCAGTGGAAAAAGTCAGCGATCAAAAGCCTAACATAAAATGGGTGAACGACATTTACATAAACGGCAGGAAGATATGCGGAATACTCACGGAGGCTTCTTTCAGCATGGAAAGCGGCGGACTTGACTACGCTGTGCTTGGTATCGGTGTGAACACCTACGAGCCGGAAGGCGGTTTTCCTGAGGCAATAAGAGATATCGCAGGACCGATATTCCACGAAAGAAAAAGCGATATGCGAAACAGGATAGCCGCAGAGATAATAAACAATTTCATGCGTCTTTATGACAGCTTTGAAGAAAACAGCTTTTACCCAGAATACAGGAAACGCTTGCTGTGGGTAGGCGAGAAGATAAACGTCATAAGAGGAAGCGAAAAAACTCCTGCCACAATGCTTGGGGCTGATGAGGACTGTCGCCTGCACGTCAGATATGAGGACGGCAGAGAAGAATATATTTCCTCAGGAGAGATAAGTATTCGCAAGGCTTAACATAATATACGAAATGTTAGGTATATCTAATGAAACAAACGGCTATGTTTTTTTATAATTAATTCAGTTTATCAAATAATATCAGCAGGTCGAGTCATTGAGAAATGGCTCGATTTTTTATGCATTATAACTATATAAACGTTTTCGTTTATGTGTATTTCTACAAGTTAGTCAATGCTTATTCTAATTATATATAGCCCATGTAAATAAAAACATTATTCATTTTGTGTCATATAGTATATAATTATAGTTGACAGTATGTCTTGATTATTGACTTTGTAATCAAATTTAACTTTAATTATATGGAGGAAATTTTATGACAAAAGAATTTGATTATTCACCGATCGACAAAATTCTTGAAAATCATGAAAAAACAGCGGTCATAGCCATATTGCAGGATATTCAGGAGATATATCACTATCTTCCAAAGGAAATATTCCCATATCTTGCAAAAAAGCTTGGCACAGGCGAAGCAAGAATATACAGCGTTGCGACCTTTTATGAGAATTTTTCTCTCGAGCCAAAGGGCAAATACGTTATCAAATGTTGTGACGGCACTGCCTGTCATGTAAGAAAATCTATACCTATTCTCGAATATCTCAGAGGAGAGCTTGGTCTTAGCGAGAAGAAAACCACCACTGACGATCTGATGTTCACAGTGGAAACTGTTTCATGTCTTGGCGCCTGTGGACTTGCCCCTGTTCTCACTGTGAATGATGTTGTTCACCCTGAGATGAATCCTGACAAGGCTGCGGCTCTGCTTAAGGAACTGAGAGAAAAGGAGGCTGAATAATATGCTGCTGAAAACGAAATACGATCTTGACAACGCTCGTGAACAGTATGGTAAGCTTGTTGACAAGCAGGCTAGAAAAGTGCTTGTTTGCGCAGGTACAGGCTGTGTTGCAGGCGGTTCGCTGAACATATACCAGAAGCTTATCGAAACTATCTCCGCAAAGGGATTGGAGTGCGTGGTAGCACTTGCTGACGAGCCACATGATGATGATATCCACGAGGGCGCTATCGGCGTAAAAAGAAGCGGCTGTCACGGCTTCTGCGAAATGGGTCCACTTGTTAGAATAGAGCCTGAGGGCTGGCTTTACACTAAGGTAAAGCTTGACGATGTTGACGAGATAGTTGACAAGACTATCTGCAATGGCGAATGCGTTGAAAGACTGTGCTACAAGAAAAACGGCGAAATATATCGCCAGCAGTCAGAAATACCATTCTATAAGATGCAGCAGCGTATCGTCCTTGAACACTGCGGTCACATTGACGCTACTTCCATAAAGGAATATCTTGCTATAGGCGGCTACAGAGCCTTTGAAAAGGCACTTCTCGATATGTCACCTGAGGATATCCTCAACGAAATGACAGAATCTAATCTTCGTGGACGTGGAGGCGGAGGATTCCCTCTTGGCAGAAAGTGGACAAGCGTTGCAAAGCAGAAAAGCCCTACAAAATACATAGTCTGCAATGGTGACGAGGGCGATCCTGGCGCATTTATGGATCGTTCTATCATGGAGGGCGACCCACACAGACTTCTTGAAGGCATGATGATAGCCGGTATCGCAACAGGCGCAAAAGAGGGATATATCTACGTTCGTGCGGAATATCCGCTGGCAGTATCACGTCTTAAAGGTGCGATCGCCCAGGCTGAGCAGTTTGGTCTGCTTGGTGACAATATACTCGGCACAGATTACTCATTCAGAATACATATAAACCGTGGTGCAGGCGCATTTGTTTGCGGTGAGGGCTCTGCCCTGACGGCTTCTATCGAGGGCAAGCGTGGTATGCCTAGAGTTAAGCCGCCAAGAACTGTTGAACATGGCCTTTTCAACGAGCCTACAGTTCTCAACAACGTTGAAACGCTGGCTAACGTGCCTGTTATCATCAACAACGGTGCAAAATGGTTCAGGAGCATAGGCCCTGAGAACTCCCCTGGAACGAAGGCTTTCGCTCTTACGGGCAACATCTCGAACACCGGTCTTATTGAAGTGCCAATGGGAACTTCTCTCAGAAAGGTAATATTCGATATCGGCGGCGGCATGAGAGGTGACGGAAAGTTCAAGGCTGTTCAGATAGGCGGTCCGTCAGGCGGCTGTCTTGTTACGCCTAACCTCGATATCCAGCTTGACTTTGACTCGCTGAAAAAAGTCGGTGCTATGATCGGCTCAGGCGGACTTGTTGTTATGGACGATAAGTCCTGTATGGTAGAAGTTGCAAGATTTTTCATGAATTTCACCCAGAACGAGTCCTGCGGAAAGTGCGTTCCGTGCCGTGAGGGTACAAAGAGAATGCTTGAGATACTTGAGCGTATCGTAAATGGTAACGGTCAGGAGGGGGATATCGAACTGCTTCTTGAGCTTGCCGACACTATCTCCTCAACTGCTCTCTGCGGTCTTGGAAAGACGGCTGCATTCCCTGTTGTATCTACAATAAAGAACTTCCGTGAGGAATATGAAGCTCACATAAGAGATAAGAAGTGTCCATCAGGCAACTGCAAGAAGCTTGTGACATATCAGATCGACCCTGAGATATGCAAGGGCTGTTCAAAGTGTTCAAGAGTCTGTCCTGTGGGTGCGATCAGCGGCGAGATCAAAAAGCCGTTTAAAATCGACACCTCTAAGTGCATAAAGTGCGGAGCTTGTATTTCCAACTGCCATTTCAAAGCTGTCAAGGAGGTTTAATTTTAGCTATGAATAAAGAGTTTATGATAATCGACAATATCCCCGTTGCTATAAACGGTGAAAAAAATCTGCTTGAGCTTATCAGAAAGGCAGGCATCGAGCTTCCTACATTCTGTTACTATTCTGAGCTTTCAGTATACGGTGCTTGCAGAATGTGCATGGTGGAAAACAAGTGGGGTGGCATGGAAGCCGCTTGCTCAACTCCTCCGAGGAACGGTATGGAGATATACACAAACACACCAAGGCTGAGAAAATACCGCAAGATGATATTGGAACTTCTTCTTTCAAATCACTGCGGCGAATGTACTACCTGCGATAAAAACGGCAAGTGCAAATTGCAGGAGCTTGCCGCAAGATTTGATATCCACAGGGTACGTTTTGACAATCCAAAGTCCAAGCCTTGTATCGATGATTCTTCTGTATCTATCACTAGGGACGCCAACAAGTGTATCCTCTGCGGTGACTGCGTAAGAGTGTGCAACGAGGTACAGAACGTTGGTGCAATAGATTTTGCATTCAGAGGCTCAAAAATGAAGGTCGCCTGCTCATTTGACAAGCCTATAGGCGATTCAAACTGCGTTGGCTGCGGTCAGTGTGCGGCAGTCTGTCCAACAGGCGCTATAATCATAAAGAACGACAGCCACAGGCTTTGGAAAGAGCTTAATCAGGAGGACACTATTGCAGTGGCTCAGGTAGCTCCGGCTGTAAGAGTTGCAGTGGCAAAAGAGTTCGGCTACAACGGTGAGAACGTTATGGGCAAGATAGTTGCAGCACTTAGAAGAATAGGCTTCAACTACATTTTTGACACATCTACAGCCGCAGACCTCACTGTTATGGAGGAGTCAAAGGAGTTTGCAGACAGGCTTGCAAACGGCGGAAAGCTCCCGCTGTTCACATCATGCTGTCCTGCATGGATAAAGTATGCTGAGAACGAGTATCCTGAGATACTGCCTAACATTTCCACTTGCCGCTCACCAATGCAGATGTTCGCTTCCGTAATAAACGAGAAGTTCAAGGGCGAGGGCAAGAAGATACTTTCTGTTGCTGTTATGCCTTGCACTGCCAAAAAGGGAGAAGCCGCAAGAGATGAGTTCAAGGACGAGAATGGCAAACCACTGGTTGATTTTGTCATCACAACTCAGGAGCTTATCATGATGATAAAAGAGGCCGGTATCGTGTTCAACGAGATAGAGCCGGAAGCTGTTGATATGCCGTTCGGCACTATGACAGGCGCAGGTGTAATCTTCGGTGTAACAGGCGGTGTAACAGAAGCAGTTATCAGACGTGTTTCCACAGACAAGTCACTCGCTTCCCTGAGAAATCTTGCATTCGAGGGCGTAAGAGGCTTCGAGGGCATAAAAGAGCTTGAAGTACCTCTTGGTGACAAGGCTATCAAAGTCTGCGTTGTAAACGGACTTCGCAATGTTGAAGTCATAATGAACAGAATGAAAGCTGGCGAGCATTTCGACCTTATCGAAGTTATGGCTTGTCCAAACGGTTGTATAGGCGGCGCTGGTCAGCCAAAGGCTACTATCGACGAGAAGAAAGAGCGCAGTGTTAATCTTTACAATGCTGACAAGCTTTGCACTTTGAAGCGTTCAGAAGAAAATCCGCTTATGGATAAGCTTTACGAGGGTATCCTCAAGGGCAGAGAGCATGAACTGCTTCATGTAAGCTATGTAAAATAATAAAATAGCATAAATAGCGAAAGGCTGCACGAAACTGTGCAGCCTTTTTTGTGTGTCGAAAAACTATAATAAATGGGCGACCTAAGGTCGTCCCCTACATATGAACAGCGTATTTACATAAATTGTAGGGGACGGCGCCCTCGACGTCCCGCTTATTTAGGACGTTGTCAATAAGCTCAAGTTTGCACGAAATTGTGCAGCCCTTTTTGTACGGACTATTTTATTATGATATATCCTCCACCTTGACAGCTCTCTTTTCATTTCTGTAGTTGACTACCTCTCCAAAAGTGCAGTATATAACAGAGAACACAGGAACAGCAATGAACATTCCGAATATGCCAAAGAGGTTTCCGCCTATGGTGATAGCGAAAAGTGTCCATAGTGACGGCAGACCAACCGAGTTTCCTACCACCTTTGGATAGATAAGATTGCCCTCAATAGCCTGAATAATGAACATGAACAACAAAAACAGCACAGCCTGCTTGAAATCCGTCACGCATATAAGCAGGAAGCCCACCACATAGCCAAGAAAAGCTCCCACAATAGGGATAAGTGCAGTGCAGGCAACGAGTATGGCAATAAGCACCGCATTTGGGAAACGGAAGATAGCCATTCCAATACCGCAAAGGGAGCCGAGGATAATGGCTTCCGTGGTCTGACCCACAAGAAAGTTCGCAAAAGTGTCGATAGAGCGACGGCATATACGGCTTATGCGGTCGGTGATACGATTGCTGAGAAAAGCACAGCTTATGCGCTTGCACAGGTCTTTGAGCCGCTCTTTTGCGGCAAGCATATAGACCGCAAAGCAGATTCCCAAGAAGAAGTTCACAAGACCTGAGAAAAGATCTGTCACAAAGCTTACTGTTGAACTGAGTGTGTTCAAGATCACAACGCCGTCTTTCAGCCAGCTTGTAACCTTATCGATAATATCAGCAGTGCTTATATTCATTCTGTCAAGCCACCCTGCTATCTCAGGGGAATTGTTGAGCTTATTGGAAATATTTGAAATAAGCACAGGAATATCGTCTGAAAGCTGAGAGAAAGTCTTTATGAGTGCAGGGATAATAAGCCAGCACACAAGTGCCACAACGCCTAGGCAAAGCAGAAAGGTCAACACTATCGAGCATGGTCTTTTCAGCGTTTCCACAGTTTTAGCATATTTCTCTTTTTTAGGCTTCTTAAAAAGCCTCTTTTCAATGCCTGACATTGGCACATTCAGGATAAATGCGATTATACAGCCAAATATAACAGGCTTCAAGACCCCGATCATTACGCCCAGAAGTCTAAAAAACTTGTCATAGTTGGTCAATCCCCAAAAAAGCACTACGCCAAGAACCACAAGGGCTGCATTTTCTTTGAATTTTTTTGTAAATTTCATTAGTTTCTCCTTACAAAAACGAGCTGTACAGCCTTTGCCATACAGCTCTCAAATCGCTTAGAAATTAGTGTTAAGGCTGAGATACTGTCCGCTCTGATAGAGATAGATCAGATATACCACAGACGCATAGATAGTCACAACAGCGACTATCAGTGATGTAATTGCGGCGAGAATGTTCAATATCGGGATAAACGCCACAACAAGGCACACTGCCATGACAATAAGGCAGGTCTTGTTTACATTCCACACATGGTCGCCCTTGTTTGCAAGCCCGTAGTTCTTCACGTCCCTGAGCAGGTCGCCTGTTGATTTGCAGATATAGTAAAGCACCGCTATGTTCATTACATTGCCAGCAAAACTCAGAACACTTGATATCGCAGTATTGTCAATAAACGTGTCAACTATTGAAAAGATAAGATCAGCCACTGTGAAAACAAGAGCTGTCTGATAACCATTATGGTCTTTTGAAGCTTCAAGTATTCCCCATACGTTGAAAATAGTTGCGGCTACGGTACAAGTCATCAAAAGAAGTGCGCCTATCCCAGGTATAAAAGCAAGCGGAACTCCTATCACACCTATGATCTTTGCCAGAAACACCTTTTTGATACCGCTTGCGGCATTTGGATATTTTACCATTTTATTACCCCCTATATTTCGATTTCTTAATCAAGTTCGATATTCATTATCGGCTGTGAAACGTCTGCGCCGGCAGGTACCATTGGAAGAACGTTTATATCCTTGTTGATGATAACGTCCACAAGGCAAGGCTTACCGCATTTGAGTGCCTTTTCAAGCATTGGCTTTATCTCAGATCTCTTTGTTATCCTTATGCCCTCAACGCCAAATGCGTCGGCAAGCTTCATAAGGTCTGTTCCTCTTTCAATGTTAGTCTGAGAAAATCTCTTGCCGTAGAAAAGTCTTTGCCACTGTCTTACCATTCCGAGAACGTCGTTCTCGAAAACAAGCTCAACAAGCGGTATCTTATGCTTTGCAAGTGAAGAAAGCTCGTTGCAGTTCATGAAGAAGCTTCCGTCGCCTGCAATATTTACTACAGTTCTGTCAGGGTTGCCCACCTTTGCGCCAATTCCTGCGCCAAAGCCGTAGCCCATTGTACCAAGTCCGCCGCTTGAAGCAAAGCTTCTTGGACACTTGAAGTTATAATACTGTGCAGCCCACATCTGATGCTGACCGACTTCTGTGGAGATGATAGCCTTGCCGTCTGTAAGTCTGTCAAGCTCCTCGATAACGTCCTGCGGAAGCACCTCGTCCTCGCTCTCGATAGGCACCATTCTCAGTGCATACTGCTTTTTCCAATCCATAACAGTATTCATCCAAGCCTCGTGCTTCATATCAGGAAGAAGCTCGCAAAGCTTTGCAAGGATATACTTAACGTCCCCAGTAACATGGCTGTAAACGTCGATATTCTTGCCTATCTCGGCAGGGTCTATATCAATATGTATGATTTTCTTATCCTTTGCAAATGTCTTAGCGTTGCAAAGAACTCTGTCAGAAAATCTCGAGCCAAGAACTATCATAAGGTCACATTCGCTTAGCGTCATAGCGGCTGTCTTTGTGCCGTGCATACCAAGCATACCGATATAGCAGTCCTTAGTATTGTCAAGTGCGCACTGACCCATAAGTGACAATGAAACAGGGGCGTCCACTTTTCTTACGAACTCAGCCATTTCTTCTGTTGCGTCAGCAGAAACAACTCCGCCGCCTGCGTAGATAAAAGGCTTCTCAGCATTCTTTATAAGCTCTGCCGCAGCAGCTATCTCCTCGTTTATGCCCTCAGGATTATGATTTACTACCTTCTTAGGCTCTTTCTTCTCATAGACCATAAGTGCGCCTGTGATATCCTTTGGTATATCTATAAGAACAGGACCCTTTCTGCCCTCGTTTGCAATATAGAAAGCTTCTCTGATAATGTCAGCAAGCTCCGCAGGGTCTTTCACAATGTAGTTATGCTTTGTGATAGGCATTGTTATCCCGCAGATATCTACCTCCTGAAAAGAGTCAAGACCAAGCAGATCTCTTGTTACGTTTCCTGTGATAGCCACCATAGGGATAGAATCCATATAAGCTGTAGCGATACCTGTTACAAGGTTCGTAGCACCTGGACCTGAAGTTGCGATAACAACACCCGTTCTGCCTGTTGTTCTTGAATATCCGTCAGCCGCATGGCAGGCAGCCTGCTCATGGGCGGTGATAACATGGTGTATCTTATCAGAATATTTATACAGCGAGTCATATATGTTTAGAACTGCTCCGCCCGGATAGCCGAACACTGTATCGACGCCCTGCTCCAGCAAACATTCAATTATAACGTCTGAGCCACGTAACTCTTTCAACATTTTTTATTTCCTCCAAATTACAAAATACATCTAAGATCATAAAAATATATCAATATATGATTATACTATATCTGCTTTAAAAAGTCAATACTTTCATTCATTTGGCTCATAAGCTCGTCCACCGTATCAGAGAAAAGCTTTGCCTGCTCGTCAGGCTTCTTTTCCTCTACAGCTTCCGCCTTTTCAGGCTTCTTACTTTCAAGCATATCCTGCACGCTCACTGTCTTTTCCACAGCCTTTTTTGCTGTGAGCGTTTTAAGCTCATGATCGTCAAGATAAGGCTTTATGCCCACAACGGAAACATTGTCAGTTCCGCCGTTTGTGAGAGCAAGCTCCATTATAGCGCCAAGCTTTTCAGAAACAGAAAGGTCAAGACCAAGCCCCACCACCATTTCTTCCTCAGAAACGTAATCCGACACGCCGTCTGACACTATGATAATCATATCGTCAGGTTCTTTGCCAAAATCAGCCACCAATGGTGTTTGTGCCACATCAGGTTCATTGAGAGTGCTGCCGATAGAAGATATTATGGCATTCTGATACTGTGGCTCAAGCTCTGACACATCTTCTATCCTGCCATGCTCATACATATATCGTGCATAGGATTGGTCAACAGATATCTGTCTGATAGTGCCGTTCACATAGCGGTACATTCTGCTGTCGCCAACGTTTATGCACATTGCTCTGCTTTCCTCGTCCACTGCAAGGCAACACAGGGTGGTCTGCATATTTGCAGCGTTTTCAGCCCTTACGCCCTGCTTTTTTATTTTGTTGTGAACATCGATAAGCGTTCTTTTCATATCCACCCCTGAATTATATTCAAGAATGGAAAGATGCCTTAAACAAAGCTCCGAGGCGACCTCTCCTGCATTTTCTCCACCAACGCCGTCGCAAACGGCTGCAATAAAAGGAGCAGCGACAGTTGATTCATAGCTGCCGCTGTTGATGACCTCGTGGTCTATTAAAATGCAGTCCTCATTCTGTTCACGGTAATTTCCCTTGTCTGTTATTCCGTAAATATAATAATACATTTATTATCACCGTCTGAAAACTGGTATCGTGCTGTTATATCATATCTGCAACAAGACTGCCCATTTCCTTACAGCCAACGAGCTTCATGCCCTCTGACATGATATCCCCTGTTCTGTAGCCTGCCTCAAGCACCTTCTTGACAGCATTGTCGATAGCGTCTGCTTCCTTATCCATATCGAAAGAAAATCTCAGGAGCATTGAAGCTGAAAGTATAGTAGCGATAGGATTAGCCTTATCCTGTCCTGCGATATCAGGTGCAGAGCCGTGGCTAGGCTCATACATACCGAACTTTGTGTCGTTCAGTGAAGCGGAAGCCAGCATACCAAGCGAACCTGATATCATAGCGGCTTCGTCCGAAAGGATATCACCGAACATATTCTCTGTAAGGATAACGTCAAACTGCTTAGGATCTCTTACAAGCTGCATTGCGCAGTTGTCAACGAGCATATGCTCAAGCTCGACCTCAGGATAATCCTTAGCGACCTCGTTTACTACCTTTCTCCAAAGTCTTGAAGAATCAAGAACGTTAGCCTTATCAACGCTTGTAACTTTCTTTCTTCTCTTCATGGCGATGTCAAAGCCACGGATAGCAATTCTTCTTATCTCGTTCTCGTTATATGTAAGAGTATCAACGGCAGTTTCAACGCCGTCAACGTTCTCTGTCTTTCTTGCACCAAAATACAGACCGCCTGTAAGCTCTCTCATTATCATCATGTCGAAGCCGTCGCCGATTATATCGTCCTTAAGGGGGCAAGCTTCTCTAAGCTCAGGATAAAGATTTGCAGGACGCAGGTTAGCGAACAGACCAAGCTCTTTTCTTATTTTCAGGAGTCCGGCTTCAGGCCTGAGGTTCGGAGCAAGCTTATACCATGGTGAAGTGGAAGTATTTCCGCCGATAGAGCCAAGCAGAACTGCGTCTGAGTTCTTTGCTATCTCGACAGCCTCGTCTGTAAGCGGAACGCCATATTTATCTATAGAACAGCCGCCCATAAGGATATCAGTATAAACAAACTTATGACCGAACTTTTCAGCAACCTTGTCGAGGACCTTCTGTGCTTCTGTTACTATTTCAGGGCCTATCCCGTCGCCCTTTATAACTGTTATTTTCTTTTCCATGTTATTTTTCCTCCTCAGAATTTAAAGTCGAAACGCTTATCTCGCAGGAATAGCTCTGCTTTTCGGCTGTCATGAACAAAATGCCTGTATAGACCGAACACTCGCCGTCAATAAGCTTCTTTTTGCAATAATCGTCAGCAGCCATGCCTTTGAGCTGATACTGCATATAACTGTCCGCCGTATCAGTGCCGTCAAAGTTCACCTGACTATAGTCTATCTCCTCGCCGTCCATATAATATGACCAGTAGTAAGACAAACCGTCAGAGCCTTTGACCTTTATGCTGTTGGGTGAAACAGTGCTGTCTATGCTTGCTTCGTCTATATTCGCCCAAAGTCCGTTGAAAGTGGAAAATCCAGCACCATTTATCTCAGTCTTATTGCAGGCAAAGGTCTTTGTTGTAACGCCTTTTTTATCGGTCTTTTCGTCCTTTTCCACAAGCACTATACTGCTGTTTGAAGCAGTTCCCCTTGCAAAACTGCCGCCAAGCTTTCTGTTTATCTCTGCAGTGCTTAGGGTCAGGTCTATCTTGCTGCCGTCCACCATTACCATAAAAGGCAGAAAATCCTTGCTGCTGTATTCAAATTTATTACTGCTCTCCTCTTTTTTCGAGCAGCCTGCGCTGCACACCAGCATTACCCCTGCTGCAAGTGCCGCAAATAGCTTTTTAGCTTTCATAACTTCACCCCTTCATAGAAACAGTTCAAGGGCGACCCCTTTTGAGAGATCCCCCTTAAAGCTTCAAAATATCTTATTTAAGTGAGTTAAGAAGACCATTGCTGTTGATGATATTGATAAGAAACTCAGGGAACGACTGACCCTGATAGGTCTCATTCTTGGTCTTGTTTGTGATAACGCCACTGTCGAAATCTATCTCCACCTCGTCACCGTTATCTATCTTCTCAGCAGCTTCCTCGCACTCAATGATAGGAAGTCCGATATTTATAGCGTTTCTGTAGAATATTCTTGCGAATGTCTTTGCTATAACGCAGGATATCCCGCTCGCCTTGATAGCAGCAGGCGCATGCTCTCTTGATGAACCGCAGCCGAAATTGCTCTTTGCTACCATTATATCGCCCTTCTGAACGTTCTTTGCAAAGTCAACGTCAATATCCTCCATGCAATGCTGTGCAAGCTCCTGCATATCAGGTGTGTTGAGGTATCTTGCAGGGATAATAACGTCTGTGTCTACGTTATCCCCGTATTTATGTACTTTTCCGCAAGCTTTCATTATGAAAACCCCTTTCGTCAAACTTTATCAGCCCTGCTTGAACTCTGACGAATGGAATATATTTTCTCCTATCGCCTGTTTTCTAAGCTCTTCATATATCTTTTCAAGATACGGGCCGTCTATAGTATCCTTGTTTCTTGTAATAAAATAGCAGATCTTTACCTTGTGGAACATTCCCTCTTTAACGAGAGCATACACAGGTGTACCCCCGATATTGGAGGTATAAAAGGTATTGAAGCCCTTCTTGTCAATAAGAGCCTGCGTCATTTCCACGGTAAATGTATTTTTGTCATGGAGTTCCTGAATGATCTCGTCAGCCTTCTCCTCACGCTGATAGTCATTTAGTGAAGTTCCGTACTTCTTTGTAACAATACTAAGAAGTATATCGGAGAATATTTCCCTAAGATAATTTTTCATCTGTTCTCGCTCCCAAGTCGTATATGCGGTCATGCCGCATATCAATTATTCCCCCAACGCAAGATCTGTCAGCTGATTTTCTCCCCGAATATCACATAACTTCCGACGGCTGTGAGATCTTGCCTGTCACAGCTGAAGCGGCGGCAACGTAAGGTGAAGCCAGATAAACCTCTGATTCTGGGTGACCCATACGTCCCACGAAATTTCTGTTTGTTGTTGCAACGGCTCTTTCGCCCTTTGCAAGAATACCCATATGTCCGCCAAGACATGGACCGCAGGTAGGTGTAGAAACCGCACAGCCTGCATTTATGAATATCTCCAGCAGACCCTCTTTCATGGCCTGCATATATACCTTCTGTGTGGCAGGGATAACGATACATCTAACGTTCTTTGCCACCTTTTTGCCGTCAAGTATCTCAGCGGCACATCTCAGATCCTCTATTCTTCCGTTCGTACATGAGCCGATGACCACCTGATCTATCTTCACCTCTGGGATATCGTCAAATGTTCTTGCGTTCTCAGGCAGATGTGGGAAAGCAACTGTAGGCTTTATCTGGCTGAGGTCAATAGTGTATTCAGCCTCATACTCAGCGTCATCGTCAGCCTTGTATATCTTATACTCTCTGTCTACCTTATCCTTGATGTAATCAAGTGTAACATCGTCAACTGCAAATATGCCGTTCTTAGCACCTGCTTCGATAGCCATGTTAGCCATGCAAAGCCTGTCCTCCATGGAAAGGTTTTTCAGACCATCGCCTGAAAATTCCATAGACTTGTAAAGTGCGCCGTCAACGCCTATCATGCCGATTATATGAAGTATAACGTCCTTAGCGGCACTATACTTTGGAAGCTTGCCTACGATATTGAACTTGATAGCGGCAGGGACTTTGAACCAAGTCTTTCCCTTTGCCATGCCTGCGCACATATCTGTTGAACCGATACCTGTTGAGAATGCACCAAGTGCACCATATGTACAAGTATGTGAGTCAGCACCGATAACGCAATCGCCTGGAGCGACAAGTCCTTTTTCAGGAAGCAGAGCGTGTTCAATGCCCATATCGCCAACGTCGAAATAATTCTTTATGTCATACTTTGAAGCAAAATCACGGCAGGTCTTGCACTGTGTAGCGGATTTGATATCCTTGTTAGGTGCAAAGTGATCCATGACCATTGTGACCTTATTCTTATCGAAAACATCTGTAAAGCCCGCTTTATTGAACTCGTTAATAGCCACAGGGGACGTAACGTCGTTGCCGAGAACCAGGTCAAGGTTCGCCATTATAAGCTGACCTGCCTTGACTTCGTCAAGACCTGCGTGGGCTGCCAGAATTTTCTGAGTCATTGTCATACCCATTTAATATTACTCCTTACTATCAGATCTCAGAGTTTACCAAGATCCTTTATTTTTTATACCCATTTATTATACCACTATTTTGATGTTAATGCAAATACATATTTATTATATATCTATGAATAATATTTATACTAAACGTTTGAGATAGGAACATATCTCTTTTACTTTTACATATAAATTGCAAAAATTTTAATCACATTTTGTACAATAGCACTACACATCAACTGAAATATCCTTCACATCATCACAAAATACGAACATTCACGGGAAAATACCGTCAGTCCTCTTGACTTCATTTGCATGGCATAGCTGTTCTCTTACTGCGAAAAATAATATTACAAAGAAAAAAGGAGGAAACAGCAATGAAGATGAAGTCAATGATAACAGGCGTTTCAATGGCGATAGCCGCAGGAACAGTGGCTTATGCAGTCACAGAGGCGACATCAAGCGAAAAGAAAATGCTCAAAAGCCGCACAGGACGTGCTATCAGAGCTATCGGTGACGTAATGGACGGCATTTCAATGATGATGAAATAGCCCTCTTGCAGGAGCGTACCATGGTGGTAACGCTCCTGTTTTTTGCATTTTTAACTCTGACTTATCTTTTTCAGCAGCGTAAGAGCGTCGATAACATCGACCTTTCCATCACCGTTAATATCCGCACGCTTTAGCTGAGCGGGATCAAGCTTCGTCTTGCCTGCATTGTAACGCAGCATGAGCAAAGCGTCCACAACTGTCAGATACTTGTCACCATTCACATCTCCCTGCTGCAGGGTCTGTGAAGCGGCTTTTCTTGTTATTTTTATGGTGTATGTCCGTTTCACACCGCTTGCCGCTGTGCAGGTGACCTTGACAGTGTTTTCGCCCGTTTTAAGGCTCACCTTGCACTTTCCAGACACCTTTGCACTTTTGCCCAGCGGATTTGCATTAACAGTAACAGAAGAAACCTCCGCATTGACTTTGGCAGTATAGCTTGTGGTGAACTTATCGAATTTTGGTGAAATACTCGTGCCTGAAACGCTGAGAGATTTAAGATAATTGTTGTTATCTCCACTGCTTGTAGGCTTTGGGCAAAGTTTATCAGGCATATTGTTGTAAACAGGTATCTTGAACTCCATTGCACTGTTCAAAATATCCTGAGAATAGGCGTTTTTTAGGCTTATTGCTTCATTCGCCTGACCGAAAACACAGGTCATATACTGGTGGTAATAAAGCCCGTTTCCGCCGTCTACCATATCAAATTTTTGCAGATAAAGGGTATCCTGACCCTTTGTTATGTAGCCTGTGCCTAAAAATATCGAGCCGCCCACTATGGACTTGTATTGATTTGTCCAAGGAAGAAGATAGGTCGGATTAGTAGTTTTTGCATATTTACAGCCCATTTCTGCGGCTGTCATGGTAGAGGTCGCATAAGCCTGAATGTCAAAGAAGTTGAAATAATTCTCATAGCCTTTCACAGTACCAAGGGATTGCGGCGCACCATTTACGCCCTGCTCGTTCCTGCACCTTGAAGCAAGGTGATAAGGTGAAACGCCCGATTTCTTTGCAGCGTCCATAAAGGTCTGCGAATATGTATACTTTTTCTTTGTGTCAGGACAGGTGTAGCTTCCGCTCATAAAAGTGTCTGCAAGAATAGTTTTTACACCGCTTTCCGTCTGATACGAGGGATCATATGACTGATTTTCAAACATGAAAATGTATGTATCGTTGAGAAAATTTCTCGGATCCATATAGTACATTATTATCTCTTTTGAAGCCGCCACCCACGAGCCGTCAAGCCCATACCAATAACCGCCGTTAAAATCATATGCGCCCTTTTCCATTGACTTCCATGAAGCCAGTGCCGACGAGTGGACAAGGTTTCTGCCCACAACACATTCTTCCTTTAACGCAGTGTTCCAATCCACGCCAAGCTTCTGAGCGGTAAATATCCACTTTGGGTGCTGTTCATGGAGCTTTCGCAGATATGGCTTATAGCTTTCAGGAAAGCCCTGCTTTGTCATATAGCTCTCAAAATCAGCGTCAGAACTGCCCTGCGAGCCGCTTGATGTTAGCTGAACATATGCCGCCGAAACATAGCCCGTCAAATTGCCGCATGATATCTTATACCATTTCGCACCGCTTGAGTCGGTGGTTTCGGAAAGTATAGTCAGGCTGTCGCCATAGCTTACTGTGCCTGTTTTAGAATAGCCTGTGCCTGCACCGCTGCGAACGTTCAGAACGTCTGCCGTACAGCTTCCCGTCATATTTGCCGCTGAAGCCGTCAAACATGAAGCCGCCATTGACGCTGCAATAGCAAATGACAGGATATATGAAATCATCTTTTTTATCAACTCGTTCACCTCAGAAGATATAGGCAATACCGCAACAAGGCACGCCTATGTATAAGTCCTTATTTTTACACACATTGGTTTGTACAATTTTCTGTATCAAGTACAAAACTTCACCCTCATTATAGTACATTTCTCAGGGCTTTGTCAACAGTCGTTTTGATTCATAAAAAATTTACATTTAGCAAAATGCAGCTTTCACTTAAAAGTTACAGATTTATTACAGCCTATTTAGTGGCTTTGCTGTTGATCGGTACATACATATTGTGACACAAATGCTCTCATTATAAATATATCCAAAAAAATATGCTTATTTTCGCTGTTTTGACTATTGACGTGTTACTTTATATTGTGATATAATCCTATTACGGCAAAGGTAACAGAACTTGTAATATTTTATAATGAAATATTACAAATTAAAGACAAAACAATAGTAAACAAAATTAATCAAGAGCAAAATACTGACAGAAAAACACGATTTTGCAACGGAGGTATCAAATGAAAAAACTGAAAATAAACAAGGTGGCGCTGTCGGTGGCAACAGCGTTTCTTATGCTCACGAGCATTGTTTCCACGGTGGCTAGTGCATCAGGCGGAAACGAGATAAAGCTCACAAGCGACAAGAACTTTGCAAAGGCAGGCGACAGCATAAATGTAAAAGCGAGCCTTGAGCCTGATAAAACAGGCGTTGCAGGCTTCACTATAGACCTGCATTATGACCCGTCAAAGGTAACAGTATATGTGCCGACCGATGAGGAGAGCGAGAGTACATACAATGTGGGAAGCAAATTCTCTGTTATAACCAACTATGTTGCTTCATCAGGCACTATAAAAATAGTCGGTGCAAACCTTACAGGTTCTAACATAAAGGACAGAACAGACCTTGCCCTTGCGACTTTCAAGGTAAAGGACGGCGTAACAGGCAAGATAAACTATTGGGTAGAGGTTGAAACAATGGTGGCGGAAGCTGACGGTGGATACAAGTCAGTTTCATACTCAGCACCTACAGAGGGTTCACCGCTCACTGTCAGTGCAGGGGAGGAGATCACAACAACTCCTGCCACGACCACTACGACTGCTTCATCTAAGGCTGAAGCTACTACAACCACATCAAAGTCGACCACAACTACAACGACGACTACAGCAAAGACTACGACCAAGTCCGAAGTGACTACCACAACTACGGCTAAGTCTGAGAAAGTTACAACAACTACGACAAAGCCTGTTGAAACCACCACAACGACTACAACAGCAAAGAGCGAAACTCAGACCACCACAACCGCAACATCTGCACAGCCTGAGTCCGAACCGCTTTTCACACACAAGCAGGGTGACGCTGACTTCAACAGCGAAACTTCCCTTCAGTTCGGCTTCAAGCTTTCTGACTACATAACAGACTATTCTCAGCATTACAATGTAAAGGTCAACGTAAAGTCATCAGGCAACGCAAGCGGTGCAGTCGGTGCGTTGGTAGACGGAAGCTGGTCTGCACAGAATACGAAGCTCACAGGTGGCGAGGAAGCACAGTGGATATACTCAGATCTTGACCCTTCAAGAACAAGTGACGAGGTTTTCGTACAGCTTTATTACTTAAAGGCAAATGCAGATTTTCAGATAGCTTCCGTGGAAGTAACGCCTGTCAAGGAAGCAGTTGACACATCAGCCGTTACAAAGGTCACAGTGGCAGAACCAAAGCCTGCTGACGATACAACGACCACAACGACTACAACAGCAAGCACAGAGCCAAAGGCTGACGAAAACACACAGCCTGAAAGCACCACCACGACAGCAGCCAGACAGCCTGAAAATGTCGGTGCTGCTGTTACTACAGTAAGCGAGGACGACAGTTCGCAGGAGCTTACAGAATCACAGGCAACAGAAAAGATACAGCAGATAGTTGACGAGGCCTCATCGCAGGCTGACAGCTCAAAAGTAAATCCGTCAACAGGCGTTGAAATGACAAAGAACATTCTCACTGTCATTGCCGCAGGATATGTTATTTTTGCGATATTTGCAGTTATCTTCAACAGATTTGCCGCAAAGGACGAAGAATAATAACCGAATATATTTCTTTTGGCTATAAAAACGGACGTTTCCGATGGAAACGTCCGTTTTTTCGTCAGGAACACCAAGGGGATAGTGTGATCCTGCATTTTATTGATCTTCTATAACAGGCGGAATGAAATTCTCTAAGGCGCTGAGAAGCTTCGGGTGTCGTATAACAAAATGTATAGCAGGCGCGTTACCTTTTGATATCATCGCCCACTGACCTTCATGGATCAGTATTTGCAAATTGCAGAAGGTCTGCCGCTTAGCATATTTAAGGCTATAGTTTTCATGTGTCTGTGCGTAGCGTTCTGTGCTTTTTAAATGTGTAGAATAATCATCATAGCTGTAAAGAACATCACTGGCACAGAATACACCCGACAGGTCAAGTGCATGGGGACGTGTTTCAAATTCCTCTCGGGAAAGACAGCATATCTCGTCCTCTATGGTCATGGTTTCCAGTATGATCTCAACTCGCTTTTTACGATTGCTGACATAAGCTTTTATATCTCTGCCCCGGCGGTCGTCAATGCCATTTCTGTCAAGTATACTATCGAGCAGGTCATTATCCATAGTATAAACAGGCAGAGCAGATAAAATACTCCTGCGCCCGCCACGTCTGTGAGAGTCGGCAGTGAGAAAATCGCTGAAATCTTTTTCCCTGTCACTTCGGTATATCTCCATAAGCGGGCAGGCGTTTGAAAGCAGATCATTGGCACGTTTACGATAATATCCAAGCTCCTTTTTGGACTTGGTCAGATAATATCTGCCCTCGCTGTGAAAGCCTGCCACGGCCTCCCCTGAAAGAGCCGCCGCACCTGATACCTTCAGCAAATGCAAAAAAGCATTATTCTGTACGTTTTTCAAATAGTAAGGCGCTATCTGCCCCGTCATATACATCGGTATCCAGCTTTCAAGACCAAGCATCATATCATCTAAGGAGCGGTCAAGATTATGTATCTGACAAAGGTGCAGACCCTTTTTAAGCATCAGAGCCATACCGAACATCCACTTCTTCGGAAATTCGGGATCATCAGCCATTTCCTTCATAGGCATATCACTATACATTATCACAGGCTCATTAGAACGTGACAAGACTGTGGCTTTCAGAAAATCAAGCTCGCTTTCCATCATTTCCTTGATGCCAAAATAACTTTTTGACACAGGAAGCTGAAAAGGCAATGCAGGTACTTTCATTTCATCAAAACGTATCGCCTTTATGTATTCGTTCAGGTCAAACTCATCAAGCTTATCAAGAAACTCTTCAATTCCACCGCTTTTTATCTCTCTGCTCTGTCTGGCATGATCGCTGAACAGCCATTTGCATATCACTTCATAACGCTGTGACACATCCTCTATATCACTTTCATTACAGCCCACAAGCTGTGCGACCGCTGATATCTCTGTGGGAGTTCTAAGCTCCCTTGCAGTAAAGCCTGCTATTGCGGCGACAAAGCGTTCTGGGTCGGCAGGCTTTCTAGTACCGTTCCGTATACGGAAAACGGTGGAAACATCATAATTTATCTCCTTGCACATACGCTTGATGTTTATATCAAGGGCTGAGATAAGGGTATTGAAATTTTGCCGCATAGACTCTCTGTCGGCAGGTATGACATCTTCACAGTCAAGAAAGGCTCTTTTTATGTTCTCCCTTGTCATATCGCCATAGCCTTTTTCCCTTGCCACAGCCTCAAGAGCGTTGCAAAGCCCGTCAAACGCCACTGTGTCTATCTCAGGTATTCTCTCTCCGCTTCTGTATCTGCTAAATGTTGAGGGAGATATCCCTGACAACTTACAAAGCTCCTTTGCCGTGCAGGAAAGCTGTTCTATATACTTACCAAGCTGTTCGCAAAACTTCATTTTAACGATCCCTCCCGCTGTCATATGGTATTACGTTAATTATATATCATATTTATCAAAAAAGGAAGTCCCCCACGATATATAATTTCAGAATTGGCATATGACTATTATGAAATAAATCACAAATTTATTCATAGATTTGTTATAATGTGATAAAGGATATCACATTAGGGAAAATACAAAGTAATGGAGGTGTGCTTATAGGATAATAACGAACATGAGAAAAAATATAATATCAAAAGGAGATGTATATTATGAAAAAAACGACCACAAAACTGCTGACAGCCTTGCTTACGCTGTGTATAGTGCTGACACTGATGCCAATGACAGCGTTTGCAGATCCTGAAACGTATGCTGTTAAATTTTACCCCGGAGATCATGGGACCATGACCAAAAACGACCAGATCCCGTTTGTATATTATGGCATTGACGATGATGTTAACAAGCCATACTACTACAAGCTGAATGTATCCGAAACAGAAACTCTCAGCTTTGCCAGCAGCATAATCAATGTTTTGTCACCAAGTCCAGGATATGAGTTCGCCTACTGGACTGCCGATGCTGCCGTCTACCTGAGCGACAATGATACTCCCATTTCTGCTGGCAACGCTCTTTCCTCCGATCAAATACAGAGCAAAATTACCGTGAAAAGTGATGTGACGTTCACAGCTCACTTTAAGCAGATATCTGAATATCCTGACGAATCAGAGATCACTAGCGCCACCATTGAAGATGTTAGGTTTAATTATGGGGCTGGCGAAGCACCTGTAGCGTCGGCTTTTGTAACAGCAGTGGATTACGAAAAATATGATGTGGCTTATGAATGCTGGCAGCAATTTGAAAACAATGAACCTGTTGCCGCATGGTATTCTGACAACGACTCACATGGCTCTTTGCCAACATTTAAGGAATTTGAAGGTGGCAAAAAATATGTGTATTTCCTTATGCTAAAGCCAAAGGACGGATATTCCTTCAGCAGCGAAACTATAGTTACTGTAAACGGGCAAAAAGTGTCCGCACATTTCGTCGATGGCTTCATGTATGTCCCAGCTGTTAAAACGATCACTGCATCTACGGTGACAGTCATTGACGTGGTGGAGATCAACGACGCCACCATCAACTTCAAGGACGGCGACAAGCCAGTGTTTACAGGCAATGTGCCAGACGGCGCAAACTATGCGCTCCGAGCTGCGTGGTGGGAGCTTGACAGCAAGACCGGTCTGATCTCTACAGAGCCAGAGTGGGGAAGCGAAATTTATGAAAACAAGATCACCGCTTTTGAAGCCGGAAAGACTTACTATTATGGTGTATATGTGACGGCTGTTGGTTTTGTTGATAGTGAAAATACCTCTTACATATTCGGGCCAGACACTAAGCTTAAGATAAACGGCGAATTTGTAAATTACAAACGCTATGAAAATGATACGAGCGACGGCTCTGACGGCACCTTGTGGGTCATCACTGACCTTACTATGACGCCAAAGGCAAATGATACAAGCTCTGACAGCAGCGATACAAACTCAGACAGCAAAGACACAAGTTCAAATAACAGTGGCACAAGCACAAACAGCAACTCAAATACTGACAGCAAGAACCCTGCCAAGAACAACGCAGGAAGCACAAATCCTAACACAGGCAATGACCTTGGCGGTATCCTCTTTACTATCCTTATCACAGGAAGCGGACTTGTAGTTGCAGGCAGAAGATCACGCAAAAACAAATAACAGCATGAGCTGACAAAAGACGGACATTTCAAAGCGAAACGTCCGTCTTTTTATATCCATATCAAATTTACTTGTTCTGTGCCTTAAAGATAACGCCCGTCACCTTTGGACCTGCGTTTATTGCAATTGCCGCACCTATTTGGAAACACTCCACAGGTGGATAGCCCACCTTCTTCGTCATAGCCTGTGCCATTTCGTCCCTGACGCTCTCGTCATTGCCGTAAACGATGCAGTAAGGTGTCTGCGGTATCATTTCCTTTACAGTCAGGTCAAGTATCTTTGGCACAATAGCCTTGTCGCCTCTTACCTTTGTTTCTGTAACGATAGCATGGTCATGTATCCTCATGATAGGTCTAAGACCCATTACCTCGCCCACAAAAGCAGCCGCAGACGGAATCCTTCCTGACTTCTTTGCATATTTGAGTGTATATGGTGCAAAGAAAATAACGCAGTTCTTTATCCAGTCCTCCATAAATGCCACGATATCAGCCGCAGGAACGTCCTTTGTGGCTTTCATTGCGCCCTGAACTACTGCATAGCCATAGGCTCCTGAGTAGCTCTCGCCGTCTATATTGTATATAGTGAACTTGCCCTTTGCCTCAGGGTGAGCGGAATAAAACTCCTCTGCCGCCATAACAGCGTTGTTGTATGTTGCCGAGCCTTTTGAGTTTATGGTAGTGTTTATAACATCAGTATAGCCCTCGCTGTAGAGCTTCTCAAAAGTTTCCTGATATTCAAAGGCTGTTATCTGCGATGTAACAGGTATGCCGTCAAAATCGTCAAGCATTTTGTAGAATTTCTCGTTGTCGAAATCTATCCTTGATGTGTAGCTGTCATCACCCATTGCCACCTTGAAATTCATTATCTGGATATCCAGCTTCTTTTCAAGCTCCTCAGTGATATCGCTCGCTGAGTCGGTAAGAAATTTTATTTTTGCCATAAATTCACCCTCCGTTTTTTTATTTATTTTATTCGTCCCATGTATATTGCGTCAGCTTGCCCTCTCTGCCAAGGTCGGGATAATCCCACTGTCTTAACACCTCATAGCAGGCTATTGCCACTGAGTTTGACAGATTAAGGCTTCTGAGCGTTTTCCTCATTGGTATCCTCACACAGCTTTGTGGATTTTCATAAAGCAGTTTCTCAGGCAGCCCCTTGTCCTCTCTGCCGAAAATTATATACACTTCCCTATCCTGCGGATAATCCACATCTGAGTGCACCTTTCTGCCCTTTGTGGTAAAGAAATAGAACTCGCCGCTGTTCTTAGAAAAAAAGTCATCAATATTATCATACTCGTATATTTCAAGCTTATCCCAGTAATCAAGCCCTGCACGCTTTAGCTTTTTGTCGCTTATCTCAAAGCCGTAAGGCTTCACAAGATGCAGTGCCGCACCTGTCACTGCACAAGTCCTTGAAATATTGCCTGTGTTCTGCGGTATCTGCGGCTCTACAAGCACGATATTAAGTCTGTTCATCTTCGGTAACACTTCCAGTTATCACAAATTCGTATAGTCCCTAAGCTCCTGATAGCTTGTGAGCCAAGGAAGCTGACCCTCCAGCATAAGACCGTCTGTCCATGGGGTCTGGTAGCTGTATGTAGTCTTGACAGTAAGCTCTGTGAACGCTGTGGCTCTGTTCATTGCGATAGGCAGGCTGTCACCCTTGAGAAGTCCTCCAATAAGAACACTTGTGAACATATCTCCCGTTCCTGAATAGTGTGCAGGAACATAATCATTCTTTATTTTCCAAAAGCTGTTATTTTCTTTATCGTAGCCCACAGTTGACATTCCGCCGTCTGCAAGATTTACGCTTGTGATAACAACAATCTTTGCGCCCTGCTTTGAAAGCCTTACAAGCCATGATTTTATCTCAGAGCTGCGCATTGAAGCCGTAGGATATTCCTCGCCAAGAAGTATAGCCGCCTCTGTGAGGTTAGGCGTGATTATATCCGCCACCTTTACAAGCTCGACCATACGGCTGCAAAGCTCCTTTGTGTAGGTCTTATATGCCTTTCCGCCGTCACCCATAACAGGGTCTACGACCTTCAGGGCGTCAGGAAAAGCCTCGAAAAACTCAAGGCAGTGGTCTATCTGCTCGCTTGAAGCTAGAAACCCGCTGTACACACAGTCAAATTTCATATCCATTTTTTTATAGTGTTCCAATGCAGGCTTCATAAAGTCTGTAAGATCTCTCATAACAAACTCGCTGTAGCCCGTGTGTGCCGAAAGCACAGCCGTAGGCACAGGACACACCTGAATACCCATAGCGGAAAGCACAGGTATCACAACTGTTAGCGAACACCGGCCAAGACCTGATATATCCTGAATGGAAACAACCTTTTTACAACCCTGCATAATAAAACCCTCTTAAAAAATACTCATAAGCATTATTATAACATATCCATCAGGATTTTTCAATAGCCCATGGCTTGCCGGCAATATTTTTTTCACTATATTTTTTCATATTGTTCATATCAATATAATATGATTTACGCGCTTTATGAAAAGCAACAAAAAAGTGCCATTTTTCGCACTTTTTAGGCTAGCACCTACAAAATTCATCATGATAATTTGTACAAATTTAGTCTTGCAAAAACGTTTAAAATAGTATATAATATATCTGTTAAAGTAAAGTGATTTTGTTTATAACATCAAACCAAATATCAAAGAAAGAAACAAATGTATGAAAATAAAAAAAGAAATAAACCTCTTTGCGGGAATGTTCACCGCAGAGGAAATATATCGCTATGGTGATATCATACTGCTGTTAGGTCATATAATATATCTTGTGCTGTTTTATCGGTTCGGAGTATACCAAATGGTATATTATAACTATTTCAGCGTAGCATTCTATGCAGTGATGTATTTCCTGCTTCATTTTAAGAAGATAGGCAAAATGTCATTTACTTACCTTGTGCTTGGCGAGATAATAGTACACGCCTGCATGGGTGCTTATTACATAGGCTGGTCAGCAGGATTTACGCAGATAATGCTGTGTATAATACCTATTCCATTTTTCATTTCACAAAACAGGAAAGCGATACCATATATACTTTCGTCCTTTGATGTTGTTGTGTTCATAGTCATGCGTATCATAGTCACAAACAGGGTCGCACCTTACAGCTTTGATACCAACAGAGAGAATATCTTATACATTTACAATACTCTATGCAGCTTTATTATAATTATCTATGTATCTTCCATATACATTTTCACAAATGAGCATAACAAGCGTGAAGCAAAAGCACAGAACGAAAAGCTTCAAAAGCTCGCTACTATCGACCCACTCACCCAGCTTTTCAACCGCCGTGCCATGATGGATTTTATCAAAAAGATAGAAAGCAACAGCCGCAGGACAAACAGCGTATATTCTATGTGTTTGGGCGATATTGATGATTTCAAGCACGTTAATGATACATATGGTCACGAAGTCGGTGACAAGGTACTTAGAGTGGTATCAGATGTTATAGCTGGAAACGTGCCTAGCGAGGGCTATGTGTGCCGTTGGGGCGGTGAGGAAATACTATTCGTTGTGCCAAATACAGACACAGAAAGCTGTGAGAAGATAGCAAAGAGCATTTGCCAGAAAATACATGAGTGTACATTTAAGGAAAATTCTCGAAGTTTCAATATATCCATGACTTTTGGAGTTTACTCAGTGACTCCGAACGAAAACTATGACGAAGGTATCTCAAAAGTGGATAAGCTGCTATACAAGGGCAAAAATCAGGGCAAAAACTGCGTTGTATCTAAATAAGATCAAGGCAGCCGTGTAGGAAAAACTCCACGGCTGCCATTTTCATGCCTATTTTGCAGAGAGATATCCTCTCATGTCTACAGAAAGGCGTTCCTCAAGACATATAAGCTCCTTGGCAATGTTCTTGGACTTCTCGTCTGCCGCCTTATAATTGTTGAGATATCCAGACAGGGACTTCACGCCCATATTACAGCCGTCTGTTATAAAATCTGCCACAGCGTCGTCACTGCTCTCTGCCGCAAGCTTGAAGTTGGTTTTAAGCCATGCCATGCCCTTTGCCATAGCAGGCGGCTCTTTTCCGCTGTCATGATATGAATTTAAAAGTCCCTGAAGCTTCTCTTGTATCTCCACATGCCCTGCAAGATTTTTCTCTAACGTTCGCTTTAGCTCTCCGTTTGAAGTGTATTTCAGCGAATCCTCAATAGACTGCACGCCCATTTTTATTCCTGCATCACACTCCCTGAGAAGCTTTATTGTATCCTTTTCTATCATATAAATTCGCTCCTTTCATAATTGCAAATAGTTTTCCACAAAAATTTCTCTTTATGCCTGAATAAATTCAGCAAAACCATTGAAAAATCTTTAAATTTGTGATATAATTTCTTCATGGCTTATGCCTGAAGTATATAAGGGGGTATTTTAAATGGGAGAACACAAACATTACAAAGAGTCGGGCAAATTCAGCCCAGTTGGAGCAGTGCTCATGGTGCTTGCAACGGCAGTATGCGGCGGATTGCTTTTCTGGCTCTATCTGCTTTTTGAGGGCTGGTGCACTATCATCTATCTCAATGTTATCGCTGCGATAGCGGTGTCATGCGCACTTGGCTTTGTGGGAGGAAAGATAGTCAGAGCATTCAAAATGCGAAACACAGTTGTGGCAGTTGCCTGTGCAGTGGTGGGCTTTTTATTAGCCTCATATTTTAAATGGGCGCTGTATGATTACAACGATCTGAAAAAATATGGCTATGAGCTTATGGAAGAATACACAGCCTATGATTATTATGACGAGCTGAATATGCTTTTTGATGAAAACACAGACGGTTTCGGTGATTATTATGACTTTTATCACCAGACCAAGGCATATGATCTTTTCAGCAACGATTCAACAGGCGATTTCACAGACAAGGACATTGCCACCATGCAGAAAAAGTCTGTATGGCAGTTTTTCGAGCTTGACAAGCTTCTCGGCAAGGATAAAAAATCCGCACAGAAAAGCCTTGAAAAGTCATACACCATGAACGCTTACGACTACACTTATGATTACAGAGATTATGATAAAACAGGACTTTTTGACATAATCGCACACCCTTCCGACCTTTGGAATGATATAAAGTCTATCAACAAGGAGGGTCGCTGGTCTTACAAGTCATCACATTCATCAAGAGATAACGGCTCGCTTGTAAACGGCACGATCTTGTGGATAGTATGGGGCAGTGAATTTATCCTTCTGCTGGCTTTCCTTGTGGGCGGTGTGAGAATCAAGTCAAAAGAGCCTTTCATAGAGTCTGAGGACGATTGGGCAGAATACAAAAACCTCAAGGGTGCATACAAATTCATGGTGCCTGAGGACATAAAGTCATTTAAGGTTTCAATGGAGCAAAGCCCTTACACGCTTTTTGATTATCAGACGGCTGTTACTCAATTCCTGCCTACATATATGGTGATAGATTGCTATGTGAGCAAGTCAGGCAATGAGAATTATCTCACAGTTTATCAGCAGACGATCAACCCTAAGAACAAAAATCCTGACACAAAGGTGCTTGTGAAAAACCTCTTTGTTGACGGTGATTTCATGAACAGGCTCTATTCCCTTGCAAATTTTGCTCCGCAAATGCAGGACGTTCAGCAGACTCCGCAGTAAAGATAACAAAATAAAGACATACAAAACAGGATGACTTAGATTTCATCAAAAGGGGATATGATTATTATAATGAAATATGTTAAATATGTATTGATGAGTTTCATATATGCTCTTTTGTTTAATTTAACTGCATATTTAGGAGCAGGGATAGCTTCTGTTATTTCTATATTTATTTTTTTTATTATTTATGCAGCGGTACAGTTGGCTTTTTTTGTTAAGTTAAGCAGCCATAATATAAAAATATATTGTTTGGGTGTTATATTGACCATTTGTTTTTCTGTTATAATCGGTTATATATTTTACGATACTGATTTTTTTATTCATATATTTATGGCTTTCAACGGTGATTATGGAACACCTAATGCAGGAAGCGGCTTCGGTATGATTCTAAGTTATAGTCTTAATGGGATAGCATTACTTTGTTCAATTCTAATTGGTATATATAATATACTGACTAATCGACAGCAATAAGTCTAAATAGTTCAATCTAAGTTAGGTGGTATAGAGCAGCCTCAATATTTACAGAGTTATTATATTTTTTCTGCTCATTTTTTGCGAATAATTTTAATTAATGTAGGTGTCTGGGTTCAGCAATATTTTATACATATCATAACTAGGAGGAATTGTAGTGAAAAAAATAGCATAGTAGCTGTTATATTTACATTGATTGTTTCTATGTTTTTATCTTCACGAAACATTGTATATGCGGCAGAAGATAAAGCAAGGGCGATAACAATTCATATGCAAGGACTATCTGATGAGGCGTATTATGTTGATCTTCTAAAGATAACAAAATAAAAACATATAAAAAACACGGCTGAGAAAATATCAGCCGTGTTTTTTATGCCAATTTTTATAGCTTACAGCCAAGCGCCGTAAATAGTTTCGCCCGTCAGTTCACGGTATGAGCGCACCTTCAGGCCGAGCATATCAGCTCTCGCCTTTGCGATTACCTGTGCAGGTGAATTGTAGTTCACCACTGTGGCAGGCTCACTGTGAGAAGTATAGTCAAGCTTATCCTCCACCGCCTCGGCTACCTCATAGCCCTGGGCTTTCATTGTAGGCTTGCCTGACACGATAGACTTGTTGTTAAGCTCCTGCGGTTTTATGACCATCACATTGTCAGACTTTAGTGTTATGTCAAACTGAAAATCAGCCGAGTCACAATACTGACCAATGCCTATAACCGTCACCTTTGCAGTTCCAATGTTCACGTTGTCAGAGTAAACTGTTCTGTAATCAACGTCAGGAATAAGCGTTTCTCCGTCTACAAAAACGTCAAATATCTGTGTTCTCTCCTTGCCAGTGTATGACATAGAGCCACGCATATTTGTGGTACAGCCCATAATAGTAAGCTTTGTTTTTATGTTCATCTCCGCACTGTCGCTTCCCTCTTGGACACTGTCAACAGTGTCAAGAAAAGCTGTCACTTTATAAATATATCTTGTTTTTGGAACAAGTCCATAGTCTGTAAAGGAAGTGCCGTCTGTTACAGTTGCTATCTGCTCAAACTCTGCGTCCTCAGCGTCGGTCTTTCTGTAAACATAATAGCCGTCAGCCTGCGACACCTCGTCCCATGTTAAAGTGAGCTTATCAGAGCAGATATCCTGCGACTTTACGTTATCAGGTGCGTTCAGAAGCACTGCCGCACTGCCTGTGACGTAAATATCACCCTTGCTGTTATCGGCAAAGCTGTTTCCGCTTATTTTCACCTGAGATTTCTTATTAGCTTTTATTCCGTAGCCTTTATTTTTATTGCAGGTGTTGTTGAAAAATTCCACAGAAGCGCTGTTGTCAGCCATAAGACCGCTTAGACCGTTTTCTTCAAGGATATTGTCAGAAGCCTTACCGCTTCCGCCAGTGAATATAAGTCCGTGATTTTTTGACTTCTTAACCGTGTTTTTTCTCACATCTGCCTTAGATTCTTTGGTTATCTTTATGCCGTTGGAGCCTGCGGAGGTTATAGTATTGCCTGATATGGTATTTTTATCAGAACCGCCTGAAACATAAACTCCCGACACGCCTGGCTTTTTAATGGTATTTGAGCTTACCTCATTGCCTGAACCGCCGCTTATATAAACGCTGTTCTGCTTTGTGCCTGTAAGCTTATTTTTGGTCACAGTCACCTGTGACGATTCGCTGAGCCACATAAGATCCATAGAATAATTATATCTGTCATAGTCATAGCTTATATCGTTAGAACCTATGAAAATTCCCGAAACGTCCGTGAGCCTTACTGCCGAACCAGCTGTTTTTATAGTGTTGTCTACTATCTTCACGCCCTTTACAGTGTAATTGTAATCAGGGTGTGAGTATGACTTTTCAAGCTTCTTGCCGAATATCTGGATAGCATACGGCTGGGGATAATAATATGTACCCACAACGGTTATGTCGTTATTTCTTATTATGGTGTTGGCATTATCGTCAAGACGATCCTTTATGCCTGCATAGCCTGAATTAGGCACATGGAAATTTGCATTTTCATAATCGGTCATGTACTTGAAATCTATGGCACAGCCAACGTTTTTCATAGTATTGTTTTCGATTATACATTTTTTATGATTAATAAGTACGATAGCCGTTCCGCTCATATTATAAAATGAGTTGCCTGATATAAGTGTATTAGTATAATATACACCAAGACAAGCTGAATGTGAGCCAAGACCTCTTATAAGGTCATGGAATTTGTTGTTCTTTATTACAGCATTGTCGCAAGGGGTATCATCAAAAGGCTCATATGCCGGGAAAACATCACTGTTACTTATGGTATCCAGCTGTATAGCCTCTTTCTGAGATGTTCCCGTATAGCCGTGAAAATCGCAATCCTCGATAGTGATGCCCTTTACACCGCCTATCTCAACATGATGACCATTGTAATTGTTTTTTATCTCAACGTTCTTTATCCAAAGGTTTTTCATGTGACCAAATCTCATATTAGAAAATGGTCTTGAAGTAGACGAAGGGTTGCCGTCCCAACAGCCTCCCTCGATAACGATATTTCTCTCGCTGCCATATCCGCCTGCACCGTTTGCCTGAGCGTTCTTTATCATACAGCCCTTGTCAAAATTTCTGACAATAGTCGCTCCGTCCTCAAGATACAGCCAAGTGTTTGAATATATCTCCAAAAGCTTGTCTATCCTGTATTTTCCTTTCGGCACAACGACCTTTATCTGCACAGAGTTGGAGCCGTTGTCAATGGCATAGTCAAGGGCTTTCTGTATCGCCTTTGAGGAGTCTTTCTTTCCCTTTTTGTCTGCGCCGAAGTCAACAACATTCACTTCAAGCGCTCCCGAATATCCGCTTATTTCCGCTCCACTGGCTTTTGTGCCGGTGATAGTGGAATAATCATAAGCAAAGCACCTTACTGTCATAAGCATAATGGCGAATAAACACGCCGCTGCAGAGGCAATAAAGGTGCGAGTTATCTTTGTCAATTCTCATCTGTCCTTTCGTTGTCTTAGGGTTATCGCTGCTCTCTTTTTGTTCTTTTTATCTTTTTAGCAGAACATATTTTACACATATTCAATTATACCAAATCATGCCCCGTTTGTCAACCGAAAAACGTCAAAAAGACCAAAGCAATAACTCACAAAGTCAACACATGATACTTGTGCGTTATCACAACAAAAAAACTGCGGCGAAAAATTTCACCACAGTTTTTAACAAATATGCCTTTTTATCCTAGTGCCACATCAAGTATCATCATAAGCAAGAAGCCTAGCATTACGCCAACTGTTCCCATGTGACCTTCCCCCAGATGTGCTTCTGGGATAAGCTCCTCCACCACCACATAGAGCATTGCTCCTGCGGCAAAGGCAAGAAGCCACGGAAGAAGCGGTTGGATAGCACCTGCGGCAAGAACGGTGAGAAGTCCGAAAACAGGCTCAACAATTCCAGAAAGAGTGCCAAGTCCGAATGCTTTCGCCCTGCTCATTCCCGATTGCCTCAGCGGCAGTGCGATAGCCGCACCCTCCGGAAAGTTCTGTATTCCCATGCCTATGGCAAGTGCAATAGCAGAAGCCAGAAGTACCGAGCTGTCATTATGTGCCGCCAATGCAAAGGCAAGACCTACTGCCATGCCCTCCGGGATATTGTGCAATGTGATAGCGAAAATAAGCATTCCCGAACGCTTTAGACCCCTGCGGACGCCCTCTTCCCTTTCAGGCTCAGGTAAAAAATAAGGCATTGCCTTGTCAAGCCCCATAAGAAACAGCACGCCTAGCGCAAAGCCGCCTGCGGCAGGTATCCAGCCTATCCTGCCGAGAGCTTCCGCCTCGTTTATGGCAGGGATAAGCAAGCTCCACACGCTTGCGGCTATCATAACGCCTGCGGCAAAGCCTAAAAAGGCTTTCTGCACCTTTTCGCTCTGCCCCTCTTTTCTCATGAAAAAGACCACAGCCGCACCTAATGTCGTCATAGAGAATGTAAAGCCCGTGCCTGCCGCAGCCCAAAGTAGACCATTCATACTATTATGTTTCCTTTCAGACAGTATTATGTCAGATACAATGACATATCTTAGTCTATGAAAAGCCTTTACGCTGTGTGAAAAAGCCTCTGCCGACAAAATACATTAAATTTGTCTGAGATTTTCAGAATATGACCCGTCCCAAGTGAATATAATGTTCTCAGCAGGGCATTACAAGCCCTTTACGATCGTATGATCAGTTTATTTTTAGGAGGAAACAGACAAGATGAACACTATGGATCTTAAGCTTAACAGAGAGATGCTGTCAATGACACGGACTATCCTTGACGCCTCCTGCGAGCAGGCTGTGGAAAAGGATTTTCTGCTGCCCGACTATTATCCTGATATTTTCAGGGTACTAAAATGCGTTATCACACCAACAGTACAGAGCCATTCCATAAACGGCGGAAAGCTCAGCTTTGACATGGCAGTGCTCATAAGAGTGCTTTACATCAGCCAGAACGACAAGCGGATAAACTGCATCGAGCAGAAAATGAACTACACAAAGTCTTTCGACCTGCAAGGGGATTGCGGCGACCCTATGATATGGCTCACGCCAAAATGCGATTACGTCAACTGCCGTGTGGTAAATCAGCGCAGACTTGATATCAGGGGTGCTGTGACTATCCACGCAAATGTGACGGGCGAAGTAACTGTTCCTATAGTCACAGACGCATTCGGCTGCGGCATTCAGCTTAAAAAGGTTGCTGTTACATACCCTGCAAAACGTCTTACCGCTGCAAAGCGTATCACACTAATAGAGGAATTGCAGCTTTCTGCGGCAAAAGCCCCTGTTGGCACTATCCTGCGGACAGATTGCCGCATTATCCCACAGGAACACAAGATGATAGCAGGCAAGCTTGTGACAAAGGGCGACGCTGAGATAATGATGCTTTACTCCTGCGTAACTACCGACGGCGAGGAAACTGCCGAAACGATGCGTTTTACTCTGCCGTTCTCCCAGATAATCGACATTGACGGCATTGACGATACTTTCACCGCTGACGTGAGGATAACCCCTGTGGGGTGTGATATCATACCAAAGTCTGACGATTCTGGCACACTTGAATGTGAGCTTGTGCTTCTTGTGAACTGCGTTGCCAAAAAGCTTTCCACCTGTGAGATCGTCACAGACGCATACTCCACCTGCTTTGAGTGCGAGGCTGAAAGGTGTGAAAGCAAGCTTGACAGCGAAAGCATAAAGTTATCTGACAGCCACAGTGTTACTGCAAAGCTTTCCTGCCAGGATGGTGAGATACGCTGTGTTCACGACAGTTGGGCGACCCTTTCCAATGTGACATCAAGGCTTGACGAGGAAAAGAAAGCCTTTATCATTTCAGGAAGCGTGACGTTCTGTATTATCGGCAGAAACGAGGACGGCACTCCCCTTTATCTTGAAAACGATTCGCCTTTTGAGCATGAGATACCCCTTCCGGAGAATGTCAATGGTGAGATATCCATATCCCCTGACCTGTGCATAGAAAACTGCACATACTATCTTGCAGACGAAACAACAGCGGAGCTTAAAGCCGATATCAAGATAGGCGGCGAAATGACTATTCAACAGACAGGGACTATGATATCAGAGCTTAGGGTACTCACAGATAAGCCGAAAGAGAAAAATGACAAATACGCTCTGAAAATATGCTACTGCAATGAGAGCGACGACATCTGGGAGATAGCGAAAAAGTATTCAACTTCCATAACAGCCATACTTGAAGAAAACGAGCTTACCGACGATAAAATATCAAAACAGGGAATGTTGCTTATCCCATTAATGAACTAGGAGGACAGACACATGAAAAACGATATTTACACCGACATTGCCACACGGACGGGGGGCGATATCTATATAGGCGTTGTAGGTCCTGTCCGCACGGGAAAATCCACCTTTATAAAACAGTTCATGGAGCAGTTCGTTATACCGAACATTGAAAGCGACTACCGCAAGGAGCGTGCCATTGACGAACTGCCCCAGTCCTCCGCAGGCAAGACTATCATGACCACCGAGCCTAAATTCATTCCTGAGGAAGCTGTGAACATCACCTTGGAGGGCGGAGCAAGCTTCAACGTGCGAATGATAGACTGTGTGGGCTACATAATCCCAAGTGCCATAGGCTACATTGAGAATGAAGCCCCGAGAATGGTGGTCACACCGTGGTTTGACACGGAAGTACCTTTCAACATGGCGGCTGAGGTGGGAACGCAAAAGGTCATAACAGAACATTCCACCATAGGTCTTGTGGTGACAACAGACGGCAGTATCACTGACCTGCCCCGTGAAGAATACGAGGAATGTGAGGAGCGTATAATCGACGAGCTGAAGCAGATAGGCAAGCCGTTTGTGGTGCTTATGAACACAACTGAGCCTTACTCTCAGCAGACAAAAGACCTTTGCGAACAGCTTTCCGACAAATACGGCACTACAGTTATGCCTATAAACTGTTTGGAGCTTTCGGAAAAAGAGATAAAAGAAATACTTACGCTTCTTCTTTACTCTTTCCCTGTGAAAGAGATAAACATCTCAATGCCCTCATGGATAAACTCTCTTGACAAGGGTCACTGGCTGAAAGAAGCGGTTTTCGGACATATCAAGGAAGCAGCTTCGGCTGTGACAAATCTTCGTGACATTTCAGACTGTGCCGAAAAGATATGCTGCTGTGAGCAGGTGTCCTCAGGCTCGGTATCTGAAATAGATCTTGGAAAAGGCTCGGCGGTCATAAAGGTAGAGCTTGACCCTGCACTGTTTTTCAGGATAATAGGCGAAGCCACAGGGCTTGAGATAAAGGACGAAAACGACCTTATGCCGAGAATTCTGGAGCTTGTTAAGATAAAAGAGCGTTTCTCGAAATTCAGCTCTGCCCTTGATGAAATGGAGAAAACAGGCTACGGAATAGTTATGCCTGAAATGAACGAGCTGACCCTTGATGAGCCTGAGATAATAAAGCAGGGTGGAAAATACGGCGTAAGGCTCAAAGCCGCCGCACCAGCTATTCACCTTCTGAAAACCACTATCAACACCGAGGTCGCACCTATCGTCGGCTCAGAAAAGCAATCTGAGGAGCTTGTGCTTTATATGCTCAACGATTTTGAGGAATCACCTGAAAAGATATGGGAGTCAAACATTTTCGGCAAGTCACTCCACGAGCTTGTGAGCGAGGGTCTGCACACAAAGCTTTCAAAGCTTCCTGAGGACGCACGCATGAAGATAAAGGAAACTATCGAGCGCATGATAAACGAGGGCTGTTCGGGACTTATCTGTTTTATTCTCTAAGAGTTTCATAAATGAAAATAAACTGATCCACCAAAAAAAGCGTTACACTGTGAAAAGTGCAACGCTTTTTATCTTGTATAAAGTGTTAATTTACGCCCTCTGCAAAGCTGATCGGCACACCGAAAAGCACGCCTGCGTTAGGCTGTGAAAGGTCGCCTGTAACGTCAGTTATCGCCTTTCTTGCAACATCTACCTGATCGTCTGCAACGACAACGAAAATGGTCTTGCCCTTCTGTGCAGCGTCCTCACCGCTGAGAATAGATCTCAGAACGCCGATCATAGGCAGATTATCCATTGTAGAAATAGATTTCGCCATTCCCACGCTGTCAATGACCGTTCCGCCCCTTATGCCTGCCTGTGCCAGCGAACGCATGATTTCGTCTACTAACTCGATTCTCTTGATAACCAAAAACAATAACTGCATTTTGATCCGTCCTTTCATCTCTTATTTCCTGAATGACGCAGCCACCCAGTCTTCTTTTTCTCTTATCTCAATAAGCTCAAAGCCCTCTGCTTTAAGCCTGTCAAGCACCTCGTCTTTTCTCTGGTCGATTATACCTGAAACTATGAGCGTTCCGCCGTCTTTGATAAATCCGCCGAAAATCCCGCTCATGCCTATAAGAACATCTGCCACGATATTTGCACAAAGCAGGTCATAGCCTATGCCTATCTGCTCCACCAGAGCCTTATCGTCTATGATATTTCCGCAGTAAGCTGTATACTTTTCTGCGCTTATATGGTTTTTCTCTGCATTTTCCTTTGCTATCTTAACAGAATTTTCGTCAACGTCCACCGCTGTTGCACTTTCAGCACCAAGGAGCAATGCGCCGATAGAAAGTATTCCGCTTCCGCACCCAAGGTCAAGTATCCTGTCGCCCTCATGGAGATTTTTCTCCACAAGCTCCAGACAAAGCTGGGTTGTGTTATGCTGACCTGTGCCGAAAGATGAGGCAGGGTCTATTTCCAGTATCTTTCTCTTTTCACCTTCAGCGACCTTTTCCCATGACGGCTTTATAAGAAGCTTTTCGCCAACGCAAAGGGGTTTGAAATACTGCTTCCAGTTGTTCGCCCAGTCCTCTTCCTTAACGTTTTTAAGCTCATATTCAAGCCTGCCGAACTCATTGTTCACGTCACGCTTTTTGAGCGCTTTAAGCTCCAGCTTCATAGCTTCAAGATTTTCAAGACCCTGAGCGTTCTCAGGGAGATAAACTGTCACTGTAGTTTCACAGTTTTTCAGACCCATAAGGTCATCATCTATATAATCCCAGTTGCCGTCCTTATCATCAAGAAAGTCCTGAAAATCCTTTGCGTCCTTGATAACAAAGCCGTTTATACCCATTCCAAGCAGACTTCCCGTTACGGCTTCGATGCCTTCTGTTGTGGTATATATATCCATTTCAACCCAGTTCATAATATCAATTCCTTTCGATAATATCTTATTATAACACATTTTTGCGATTTTGTAAAGCTTTTTGACTATGATTTATTATACAAAATTAAATATTGATAATTGTATATACTTATCAAACATCAACTATAACAAGTGTAAACAAAAAGCTTCCCGTCAAAAAACGAAAAGCTTTCATGATCATTTTTTCTTATCGTAAGCGTCAAAGGCTTCCTCAACAGTGCCATCCACCTGCACCTTGCCGTCTTTTAAGAATATCGCCCTTGTGCAAGTTTCCTCAATAGCCTTGCGTGAGTGGGAAACGAACAGTACCGTTACACCAGTGGCGATAACATCATTTATCTTGTCACGGCACTTCTTCTGAAAGTCTGCGTCGCCAACGCTCAGTGCCTCGTCAACAACGAGGATATCAGGCTTGATATTTATATTGATAGCAAAGCCAAGACGCATTTTCATTCCGCTTGAATATGTTCTTACAGGTTGGTCGATATACTCTCCAAGATCTGCAAAATCAATTATATCCTGCTCTATCTCCTTTATCTGATCGTCATTAAGACCAAGCAGATAGCCCTTTAGATAGATATTTTCCATACCCGTCATATCCAGTGAAAAGCCTGCTGTAAGCTCAAGCAATGCGGCAACCTTTCCTCTTACAGTGATAGTGCCGCTGTTTGGAAAGCTTACGCCTGTTATCATTTTCAGAATGGTCGATTTTCCTGCACCGTTCTTTCCGATAATTCCCACAGACTCGCCTGGGTATATCTTGAAGCTCACGCCTTTAAGGGCAGGGTGCTTCTTTACTCCCCTATTTTTTGTGAAAATAGCCTTAAAGCGTGCCTTTTCGTTTTTATATAAAAAGTATTCTTTTTTTACGTCCAAAAATTCAATAATTGGCTCAGTCGCTTGATTTTCCATTTAAAAGTCAGTTCCTTTCAGCCTTTGTTACAGAACGTCAGGAAGTATCTTCCTGAACTTCTTATAGGTGTGCGCTCCGAGGAATATCATAAAGATAAACTCCGCATAGAACACTATAGTTTCAGTGGTATAGTTAGAATCAAAAATAAACGTATCTGTAAGAAAGCTCTTTCTATAGCCGTTTACAAAATAGTTTATAGGGTTGAAATACATGAGCTTTCTCAGCCACAAAGGTGAGATATCATATGTGTTCCAGAATATACCTGAAAGCCAGAAAAGTCCTGTTATAACAGAGTTTATAAGATTTTCAAAATCCTTGCTGAACGCACTGAGAGGAGCAGTCATCCATGAAAGCACAAGGAAGAAAAAATACATCATCAGCGCATAATAGATAAACTGAAGATTGTAAATACTCGGTCCAAAGCCCAAACACAGCAACACCACATACATTATAGCACACAGCAAAATGTGGATATAAAGTCCCGAAAGTGAGGTAAAGGTCATGATATTTGAAACAGGGAATGACAACTTTGTTACAAACTGCTTGTTGCTTCTTATTGACCTCGATCCTCCAACAATACATTCTGAAATATAAAACCACGGCACATAGCCGGTGAGCATGAAAACGAACTGAGTATACTTTCCGTTAATGAAATGCACTCCACCGTTTCTTTTTAAACCTATCTCAAAGGCAAACCACAGTATAAACAGGGTAAAGGTCGGCTTGATAAGTGCCCAAAGCGGACCTAACGCTGCACCCTTATACTTCTTTTTCAGCTCGTTCACCGACAACATTCTTATCTGTCTGAGCTTTCCCTTATGCTCCTTCAATATCTGGGTAAGCCCGAACCAATCAAACTTTTTTCCTTCTATTTTTATCATCTCCGTCAAAAACGCTCTTTTTCCAAAGCGCTGTCGATTATTCTTTCCGTTGACCTGCCGTCGCAGGCAGACATATATTTTTCCGTGAAACGCTCCACGCCATCATGGTCAAAGCTCTTTTCACTGTCAATCACAGCCTGTGCAAGCTTCTCCCCCTCCGTCACCAAAGGCGCAGGCATATCTGTTTTATAATCAAGATAAAAGCTCCTGCCCTTGCTGTAGCTCTCAATATCAGGGGCAAATATCACCCACGGCTTTTTATACAGTGCATACTCGAACACAAGCGACGAATAGTCCGTCACAAGCACGTCTGCCACAGGCATGAGCCTGTTTGTAGCAATATCGCAGTTAGTCAGCCCGCTGTGAAGTCTGGGGTGCATTTTTATAATGACTTTCCAAGCCTCCCCAAGCTTTTTTTCAAGCTCTGCGGCATACTCCTCGCCCACGCAATGACAATCCAAAGCATTCCCCCTGAACGTCGGCGCATAAAGCACTATCTTCTTGCCCTTATAGTCGGGATATCTCTCAAAGAACTCACGTCTGCACTGCTCGTTGTAGCTTTCATCAAAGAACACGTCCGTACGACTGACGCCAAGGGGCTTTACGATATCTTCTTTCAGCCTGAACGCAGACACAAAAGCCTTTACGCACTCTTTACTGCTCACAGTGATAAGGTCAAAATTTCTTGTAACAGAGCCTTTGAAATGGGAAGATATATCCTCCTCGCTGTCATAGCCGAACTTTTTCAATGCTCCGCAGGAATGCCAAAGCTGAACCACTGTGGTTTCCTCACGCTTTTTGCAGGAAGTCACAGGCACAAAATAGTTGCATATGAACACAGCCCTTGCATTTGCGTAAGCTTTCATAAAGCTCATCATATATTTAAGCCCCGAGACCATTCCACAGCTTGAAAGGTCGCAGTACATCTCCCTGACCTTATAGCCACGGCTTTGAAGCTCCGCTTTTATAAGCTCCATGCTCTCAGGAGTAGAAACGCTGTTAAGGTCTGCAAGGATAACGAGCTTTTTGTCTATATCCTTTTTCTTTGACAGCTTGTAGCACAGCGGCAAAAGCGTTTTTTGCAGTGCTGATTTTATGTGCTGTCTTATTATACGTTTGCGGCTCTCCATTATCCCCTAAGAAACCTCTTATATATCTTGCCTGTCAGCGATTTCGGCATTATGAAAATGAAAAACTGAAAAGTGCATGGAACAATAAAGTCCCACAGGTTTGAATATCCCATACGGAATATCTTCCACCTGACATTCACAAAGGACTTTGTGTTCGCCCAGTTTCTTCTTCTCTCATAATTGTTCGCCGTAACTCTGTACATCACAAGCGTTTTGTCAAGATTTATTCCCCTTGCGCCGTCCGCAAGCATTTTCACCACGAACTCATAGTCCTCACAGCGTTTTATATTGCTGTAACCTCCCACGCTCAAAGCACGGGATTTCTTATAAACAAGGGTCTGATTATTGAACGGATTTCTCCGCCTTGCATATTTGTGTATCTCTTTATTGGTCAGTGGCGTTTTCTTTGTGGCTATCACTTCGCCCGTCTGACTGTCGAACTCGTCTATATAAGCCCCAAGCATATCTATCTCAGGGTGCTTCGCCAAAGCATAAAGCGACCTTTCACAGCGGTCAGGCTTAGCGATATCGTCAGAGTCCATTTTGACTATATACTCATTTTTGCAGGCGTCTATACCTCTGTTAGCGCATCTTCCTGTGCCAACATTCTCCTTGAGCCTTATGGGGTGAAAGCACTCGTAATTCTCCTCATAGTAGTCTACGACCTCGTCAAGCTCTTTTGTGAGCTTTCCATCGCACACAAGCACAAAATCGTTCGTCACATAGGTCTGTGACAGCATACTCTCGATACTTGTCCTGAGATGTTCAGGCTTCTCTCCTGCATAAACAGACATAAGCACGCTGTATTCAGGCAACTCCACATTTTTCACTACCATAGCGCACCGTCCTTTTTTCATTCTGTCAAAATTATCCCCACAAATCTGTAAGCTATTCCATTATACCATTAAAACCGCTGTTTGTCAACGCAGGCGGGGCTTAACTTTTCCCAAAATCAACAATAAAATGTTGAAAAAAATAGCGCATTTAAGCAACAAAAGGCAAATAAAAAAATGAAAGAAGGAGCGTATTGCACTATGATCGATTATAGCACACTTAATAGTAATTTGAAAAGAGGCATTTTATCAAAAATAAGTTATAGCCTTAACGATCGCAATAAATACTATGGATATTTCATAGGTCATAACGAGAAATGCTATTGTCAATATAGCTTTATACATTTCTTTCAAATATTTTAAGTAAAATTATATAAAACAACTCTTGAAAGAGCTTGTCAAAATTTAAAGAACCAGAAAATTTTTCCTCCATATGGATTTTTCTTGCTGATCAACATTGCAGAAACTGCATGAACTAATAAAAACATACCGCTTATGATCGTCATTACTAGTTCAAACTGTGATAAGACTGACATAGAATCATCATTATAACCTATATAAACGTTCTTGCTACCCAGAATAATGCAATTTCCCTCGTACCAGAACACATCGGTGCCATTGACCGGCGAATTCGCCTTGATCTGCAACACCGTATAGGTTGGCCGGATGCCTTTCCCATAATGTGATTTGTAATTTCTGACACCGTTTCCGCTATGTACCTTGACATGCTGGGAGCTCTGTCGAGAATTTTGATATGTTACATTTCCTGTTGTATGATTTTTCTCACAGGCATATCCAACCACTTGCGTCATACCAGCCACAAAGAAAATCAAAGCAACTACAAGTGCTAAGATCTCAGCCGTATAAAATGCATTCACCAATTTGTTCCTAGTGGCTATCTCCTCATCACTACTCCACGGTTTATTATGGAAATTGCGAATTGCAGATGGTAACAGGCATATTGCACCAAACACCCCCAGCAAGGATAAAATCAAACATATAAGTACCGGCATCCTTGTTCCGATAACCAAGTCTGCGTTCACACCCTGTTTTGTCGATTCATCCATAAACTCGATGTTACCACTTACCAACACACTTTCATCTGGTTTTAGATGAGACTTGTTTCCGGGATAATAATAATGGAAAAATATCGTTCCTCCATCCTCTCTGGCTCCATCTACCTTTAATACTGCATAACCGCCAGTCCCATGCTTGTCCGCATCCACAACCGTTGCTGACACTGCATTCGACGAAAGCAAAGAGAATCTCGGCACACAATAAAACGCAGTCATAGCAAACAAAATGACACAAACGATGGCAATCACCATTTTTGAAACATTCTTTTTATAAGTCATATACATTCCTCCTGTTTCTCTGTTTCTTTGTCACTGCTATTATTTTCCACATCAGCATTTTCCATATCCTTCGTTTTTATTCTATTATAATGTTAAGTGAATGTTTCCACGATTCCTAGAGAATCATATTATTTATGTTTTATTATAGCATAAAATTGTTAAAAATCAAAGCAGAAAAGAGCAAGTTTTGCAAAAAAAGGACGGCATTTTACTGCCGTCCTTTGTAACAAGACCTTATCCGTCACTTTATGACCTTAGCGCATATCTTTTCGTAATTGTCTATCTTATAGTTGAGTCTGTCGATAGTCGCAGCTATCTCAGTCTGCTTTTCAAGGAGATCTTTTCTCTGCTCGATAAGCAGATTTTTTCTTGCCTCGATAGTGCTGTCGCCCTGCTGATACAAAGCAACATACTCGATAAGGGCTTCTATTTGCAGACCTGCGCCTCTCATGCACTTTATGAACTCTATCCAATTGCATGAGCTTTCATCATAGTCCCTAAGACCGCTTTTCGTTCTTGGCACAGGCGGAATAAGTCCTATACGCTCATAGTATCTCAGTGTATCGGGTGTAAGCCCGTATTTCTCACTAACTTCAGAAATAGTCATAGCTTTACCTCTCTATTAAAGTGCATTATACTGCTCGTCTGAAACAGGCTCGCACCACTCGTTCGATGCACCCTCGGCAGGTATCTCAAGAGCAACGTGCGTGAACCACTCGTCCTTTGTTGCACCGTGCCAATGCTTTATCTCCGGAGCAATGTAAACAACATCACCAGGGTGTAGCTTTCTTGCAGGCTGACCCCATTCCTGATACCAGCCCTCGCCATCTGTACAAAGAATTATCTGTCCGCCCTTGTGGTGGATATGCCAGTTATTTCTGCACTTTGGCTCAAAGGTAACGTTAAAAACGCCTACGCCCTTGACATTCAGCGGTTTAAGATAGCTGTTACCTATAAAATACTGAGCAAAGTTCACATTTGGCTCGCCAAGACCAAAAAGCGAGTCTGAACAGCCGTCCTTTTCCTCAGCATACGCTTCCCTTACCATTGGAAAGACAGCCCAAGCGTTAGGCCAGCCAACATAAAATGCGGCATGTGTGATGATCTCCACCATTTCTGTCTTTGTTACTCCGTGATTTTTAGCATTCTCTATATGATATTTGATAGAATTGTCTGTAATGCCCTTTGCCATAAGAGCTGTTACCGTAACGATACAACGGTCTCTCAGTGAGAGCTTGTCCTCTCTTGACCATACCTCGCCGAAAAGAACGTCATCATTAAGCTCTGCGAATTTAGGTGCAAGGTCACCAAGACTATTTCTGCCTGCTGTCTGTTTTACTGCCATGGTAATTACCTCCTAGAGTTTTATTTATTGATTACATTTTACCACCTGGAGTTAGCTCCAAGTCAAGACCTTTTCTATAAAATCGTCGATATGCACAAATCGTCATGCAAAATTTGTTATCACCGACAATAGCTTAACGCTAGTCCGACACATTAAGAAAATCTTATGAAACAGTTAAGCTAATACTCGTGCGAAAACCTCTTCATTATGGTATTATGGATACAACAAAAGCAAAGGAGCGGTCATTATGACAAATAAAAACAAAAAGCATATCGTAATTGCCACCACAATTATTATTTTGGTTGTGGCATTACTTATATACAGATATTACATTCCTGATATGAAGTCCAAGAAGCAGTTCACCCCTGCCGCAGTGGAATACACCTATGACGACAGCGTGACCTCATCTCAGCTTGCGGAGTATAATGCCCGGCAGGACTGGCAGCTCACATTGGTGAACAATGACACGCCTATATGCGAGAATTGCTCAGTGATACTCACCGCCCTTGACAATGGTCAGGCAGTGGACTGCCGCATTTACCCACAGCTTCAGAAAATGTTTGATGACGCACGCTCGCAGGGGATATATCCGACTATCACATCATCGTTCCGCACCGCAGAGGATCAGCAGGACATACTTAAGAGCAAATATGAACACTATCAGAAAATAGGCTACAGCGACAAAAAGGCGAAAGCCTATGCGGAAGAATGGGTGGCGATGCCCGGCACAAGTGAACACGAGCTTGGTTTGTGCGTCGATATCGCAAGCGGTGACAGCAGAGTTACAAATCAGGAAGTATGGGATTGGCTCGCCAAAAACAGCTACAAATATGGCTTTATAGAGCGTTACACAGCCGAAAAGCAAGATATTACCGGTATTATTCCAGAAGAATGGCACTACAGATATGTTGGCGAAAAGGCGGCAAAGGAAATGTATGAAAATAACCTCTGCCTTGAAGAATATTTACAGAATGTGTCATAAAAATGAAATTATGTACCCATTGTTTGATATGTAATACTGCGGGCGAACGCTGTTCGCCCCTACCACTTATTGATATGCGATTTTATGTATGGGCGACCTGAGGTCGCCCACTAATTATTTTCTTTGCAACATTCACAGCGCTGTATCACCCACCGATACAGTGCTTTTATTTTGCAAACTGATTTTTGAGTATCCCAAGCATATCCTTTGCCTGCTTTTCAAGCTGCGACCTGAGATAATAGACACCGAAAGATATCTCTTTCACGCCTTTTATTGGTATCGCTTTTAGCGGACCTTTGTAAGCGTCCTCTATGGCGGGGAAAATCATAAACCCCAGCCCCGCTTCCGCCATTGCAACTGCGCTTTCATAATCTCCACAGAATATTATCTTATCCACCTTGCCGTTCGCAAGTATCCTGTGCTGCAAGGCAAATATCTCGTCAGGACAGGTGTGGCGCTCTATAAAAATAGGTCTGCCTGAGATATCGTCCACATCAAGGCTATCCGCCTTTGCAAGAGGGTGATCTTTCTGGCAAAGGCACATAAACTGACAGCGGCAAAGCTCCACATAGTCAAAAGGCTGTTTATGAGGACTTTTAAATGACAGAAGAAGCTGTATCTTCTGATCTTTGAGCTGATTGTCTATAGACTTGAACGGAGTAAGATCTATATACGGCAAAAGATCATCATAAAGCCTGGACATTTCTCTTAGGGCAGGAGTCAAAACGTTCAGCTCCGCCTGATTGTGACAGCCTATGCTTATCCTCACAGGTTCGTCCTCAAGCTTTTCTGACAGCCTGAATTTTGCTGAGCCTGCTATTTTAAGTATCTGCTCTGCGTCTGAAATAAACATTATACCCTCTCTTGTGAGCGAAACGCTCTTGCTCGTTCGCACGAAAAGCTTCACCCCTAGTTCGTCCTCCAAAGAACCTATCTGGTGGCTCACCGCAGGCTGAGTGATGCTCACAGATTCCGCTGCCTTGGAAAAGTTAAGATACTGCGCCACAGCCAAAAAGCACTCCAATTGTACAGTATTCACAAAAAACACCCCTTTATGTTTGTTTATTTCCGCAAATTGTTTCGTTTGGTAAACAATTCTTAATAAAAATTAAATTTGATAGTAATCTATAAAATTCTTTTATTCATTATAACATATTTGTATTTCACTTTCAAGTAAAAGTGTGATATTATTAATTAAGGCAAAATGTTAGGCACAAAAATGTAAGGAGGCGAACAATTTGGCGGATAACAGAAAAAAGAACATTCTGCGGTATTTCAAATACATTCATCTGAAAATAGAATGTGAGATAAACACCATGCTCGCAGGCAAGGGTATAACCGCCGCTCAGAGCCATGTGCTTATGTACATAATGGAACATAATGGCGAGCCTGTTTTCTCAACAGCGATACACCACGATCTGAATATTTCCCGTGCGACGGTATCAGGGCTTATAAAAAAGCTCCGTGCAGGAGGATATCTCTCCTATGAGGGCAGTGATGATGACGAACGTCACAAGAAGATAATAGCAACCGAGAAAGCCTATACCCTCCAGCAGGACATTTGCGACTGTCTTAAAAAGATAGAAACAATGGCTTTCCGTAATTTTACAAATCAGGAACTTGACGAAATGGAACGGCTCCAGAAAAAAATGATAGACAATACAATATAAAATAAGCGAGAGGAGGGATCTGGCTTGAAAGAAATACTAGCACAGATCAAACAGTACAAGAAGGACTCCATTCTGACCCCTGTCTTTACCGCACTTGAGGTCTTTATGGAAATGCTTCTGCCTTTTATAATGGCGAAAATAATCGACGACGGCATTGAAAAGGGCAACATGACAAACGTTTATATTTTCGGTGGCGTAATGGTAGTGGCGGCAATGGTCAGCCTGCTTTCGGGCTTTCTTGCAGGAAAATATGCGGCTTCGGCTTCATCAGGCTTTGCCTGCAATCTTCGTGAAGCTATCTACCGCAAGGTGCAGACCTATTCGTTCTCAAACATCGACAAGTTCAGCACCGCAGGTCTTGTAACAAGAATGACAACTGACGTTACAAACGTTCAGAACGCATACCAAATGATAATCCGTATCGCAGTGAGAGCACCGCTGATGCTCATCTGCTCAATGGCAATGTGCTTTGCAGTAAGCGGCTCAATGAGCACTATATTCCTTGCAGCTATCGTTCTTCTTGGCATAGTTCTCGGAATCATCGTTAAAAAGACGATGAAAGTTTTCACAGAGGCTTTCAAAAAGTATGACGACCTTAACGCAAGCATACAGGAAAACGTATCGGCTATCAGAGTTGTAAAGGCATATGTAAGAGAGGACTTCGAGCAGAAGAAATTCAAGAAAGCCTCAGGCAACCTCTATAAGATGTTCGTAAAGGCTGAGAGCCTTATCGCACTGAACAGCCCTGTTATGATGTTCGTTATCTACTCCTGCATAATGCTCATAAGCTGGCTTGGCGCAAAGAATGTTGTTGCAGGTACGATGACAACAGGCGAGCTTTCATCTGTTTTCACATATGTTATCTCCGCCATGATGTCACTTATGATGCTCTCTATGATATTCGTTATGATATCAATGAGTACAGCAAGTATCAGACGTATCTCAGAGATACTCAAGGAAACACCTGATCTTCACAACGGTGAGAACCCAGCAAAGGATATGAAAGACGGCTCTGTTGACTTCAACAATGTAAGCTTCTCATACAAGCATGGAAGCGGAAAAATGGTGCTTAACAATATCGACCTGCACATCAAGTCTGGCGAAACTATCGGCATCATAGGCTCAACAGGCTGTGGAAAAACAAGCCTTGTAAATCTTATCAGCCGTCTTTATGACGTTGACGACGGTTCTGTATGCGTTGGCGGCAAGGACGTAAGAGATTACGATATGGAATATCTGAGAGATCAGGTTTCTGTAGTTTTGCAGAAAAACGTGCTTTTCTCAGGCACTATCCTTGACAACCTACGCTGGGGCAACGAAAACGCCACAGACGCCGAATGTATCGAAGCCTGTGAAGCTGCCTGCGCTGACGAGTTCATTGAACGCTTCCCTGAAAAGTATGAAACTTATATCGAGCAGGGCGGCACAAACGTATCAGGCGGACAGAAGCAGCGACTTTGTATCGCAAGAGCGCTTCTGAAAAAGCCAAAGGTTCTTATCCTTGACGACTCCACAAGCGCAGTAGACACTGCAACAGACGCAAAGATAAGAGCGGCATTCGCAAAGTCTATCCCAGGCACAACAAAATTCATTATCGCACAGAGGATCTCAAGCGTCCAGGACGCCGACAGGATAATAGTTCTTGACGGTGGCAGAGTAAACGGCTTTGACACACACGAAAAGCTTGTTGAAACAAACGAGATATACCGTGAGATATATGAATCTCAGGTAAAGGGCGGCGGAGATTTCGACGTTCAGTCAGCAGGAAAGGAGGAAGCTTAAATGCCTAAGCCAATGAATAAAGAAATGGGCGGCAAGCCTAAAATGTCAGGCGACCAGATGAAAGTCCTCGGCAGAGTAATGAAATATATGCTCAAAAACTATAAAATCTCATTTATAATAGTTGTGGCGTGCATACTTATTCAGGCTGTCACCACACTTGCGGGAATGATGTTCATGCAGTCACTTGTTGATGACTACATCACACCGATGCTAAAGACCTCCAGCCATGATTTTTCACCACTTGCAAAGGCTCTCGGCGGTCTTGCAGTAGTATACGTTGTGGGCATTGCGGCTTCATACGCATACAACAGGATAATGGTAAACATCGGTCAGGGTACGCTGAGAAACATAAGAGATGATCTGTTTCTCAACATGGAAACACTTCCTATCAAGTATTTTGACACGCACCCGCATGGCGACATCATGTCAGTATACACAAATGACGTTGATACTCTCAGACAGTTTATCAGCCAGAGCATACCTCAGCTTATAAACTCTCTTGCAACACTTATATCCACCCTCGTTTCCATGATAATCCTCAACATTCCTCTTACCATACTCTCTATCGCAATGGCATTTGTAATGGTAAAGGTGACCAACGATCTCGCTTCAAAGTCAGGAGCGCACTTTGCGGCTCAGCAGCGTGACCTTGGCGCAGTTGACGGTTTTATCGAAGAAATGCTTGACGGACAGAAAGTAGTAAAAGTGTTCTGTCACGAGGATAAGGCAATAGAAGACTTTGTAAAGATAAATGACAAGCTGAGAGTCAGTGCAAACGAAGCTAACAAGTACGCTAACATCATGATGCCGATAAACGCAAATATCGGAAACCTCAGCTATGTGCTTTGTGCCATTGTGGGAGCTATCCTTGCCATAAACGGCTATGCAGGTCTTACCCTCGGCACTATCGTAACATTTGTATCCCTTAACAAGAACTTCACACAGCCTATCACACAGATAAGCCAGCAAATGGCATTCGTTGTTCAGGCTACCGCAGGCGCAGGCAGAGTGTTTGACCTCCTCGACCAGAAGCCGGAAACAGACGAGGGCTATGTTGAGTTCGTTAATGCAAAATATAACCTGAACGGTGAGCTTGAAGAGTGCAAAGAGCGTACAGGCATATGGGCTTGGAAGCATCGTCATCAGGCTGACGGCACTGTTGACTACAAGAAAATGGAGGGCGAGGTCGTATTTGACGGTGTTGACTTCGGATATGACGACAGCAAGATCGTTCTTCATGACGTAAAGCTTTTTGCAAAGCCTGGTCAGAAGATAGCTTTTGTTGGCTCAACAGGCGCAGGAAAGACAACTATCACAAATCTTATCAACCGCTTTTATGACATTCAGGACGGCAAGATACGCTATGACGGAATAAACATTACAAAGATAAAGAAGCCTGCTCTGAGAAAAACTCTCGGCATAGTTTTGCAGGACACACACCTTTTCACAGGCACAGTAATGGAAAATATCCGCTACGGCAACCTTGACGCCACCGACGAGGAATGTATGGCAGCCGCAAGACTTGCAAACGCAAACGGCTTTATAGAAAGACTTCCTGACGGCTACAACACTGTTCTCACAGGCGACGGCTCGAACCTTTCACAGGGTCAGCGTCAGCTCATAGCCATTGCAAGAGCGGCAGTCGGCGATCCTCCTGTTCTTATCCTTGACGAGGCTACCTCCTCTATTGACACAAGAACAGAGAGTCTTGTTCAGGCTGGTATGGACGCTCTCATGCAGGGCAGAACAACATTTGTTATCGCCCACAGACTTTCAACTGTCAGAAACTCAGACTGCATAATGGTACTTGAGCAGGGCAGGATAATTGAGCGTGGCACACATGACGAGCTTATTGCCAAAAAGGGCAAGTATTATCAGCTCTACACAGGAAACTTCGCAGAAGAAACAGCATAAAAGGGGCTATTCCGCCCAAAGAAAAACGCCACGGAGAGAATCTCTCCGTGACGTTTTTGTGAAATAAAAATGCGGCTGACAAAAGCCAACCGCAATAAATCTTATTCTTCTTCCTCTTCGTCCTCATCGAAATCTTCTTCATCGATGCCCATTGGACGAGGCATATCATCTGTCATAGGCTCATCTGCTCTTCTGAAATATGAGTCGAAATCAAAACGTCCCATGCAGATACGCTCCCAGTATGGTTTACCCGGCTCAAGCACCATAACATTATGCTCATGAACTTCGATAACATCATAGATCTTGCCGTATGAATCCTTTACCTGATCGCCCTTTACAACATTGGTCATTATATTCACCTTCCTTGTCATATCTTGAATTATACCACATTATAAGAGCCTTGTCAATCGGCTTGAAAAATTTTTTGCCCTAAATACTTACCTTCTTCACAGCCGACCACTTGCCGTACACTTTGGTCTTGCCAATTGTCTTATAATCTCTTGCCTTGACGTAATATGTCTTTTTGCTTTTAAGACCTTTTATTGTGCCTTTGTTCTTTGAGTTTCCGCTGAGCCACAAGGACTTGCTGTTCTTAAAGCCGCTGTTGTCGGCATATGACACTTGATAGCCTGAATTTGAGCTGTGCTTTGCAAGAGTGACCGCTATCTTCTTTCCGCTCTTGTCGCCCTTGGCAGAAATGCTCTGTCCCTGTGGGTTTATCTTGAAAGTCTTTGTTATCTTACCTGTGTAGCTTCCCTTCCCTGTGACGGTCACCTTAGCAGTGCCTATGCCCTTGTTTGCGGAGTAGCTTACAGTATAGTCCCTGTCCTTTTTGAGGGTGACATTTCCGTCCTTTACAGTGACAGCAGGCTTCAGCTCCTTACCTGTCCACACCTGATCTGACACCTTGACAGACGCCTTCCCGACAGATCTTTTCGTTGCTGATCTTACCTTTATCTCAGCGGAATATCCGCCGTATACCCTCTTGCCTGACACAGTTTCATAACAGCGTACTTTGTAATAATAATCTGTGTTTGCCTTGAAAAATCCATCTGTAAACTTTCCTTTTGCAGTCGTCCCCACGGCAGAGTATTTTCCCTTTGCACCTGTTTTTCTGTATATCTCATAGCCGCATTTGTTAGTTGATCTGCCAGAAAAGCTGATCTGTATATCCGTGTTATTCACAGAATTAACAGACAATCCTGATACTCTCGGCAGGCTGATAGAAGAATCAGCGCTCTTTGACACTGCCGCAGACTTTGAGCCGTTCACAGCGTTGTCTTTCAGCGAAGCCTTGCTGTGAGAGCTTACGCTTATGCCGCTTTTTACTGAGCCACTTATACTGTTGGAATTTACACTCACAGAACTGCTGTAATTTGACACGCAAATGCCGTTCTGCTTGCTGTTTGATATCTTATTTGAGCTTAGAACCACACTGCCGCAGTGGTCTGTAACAAGCACGCCATGCTTGCCTGCGCCAGAAACAGTGTTTGAGGTCGCCTTGCCCGAAGCGTTCTTGCTGAACACGATACCATGCCCCACGGCATTTTTAACTTTGTTGCCTGAGCACTCGCCCTTTGAGCCGTTATAAATAAGAATGCCCGTGTCCCCCGCCTTTGAAATGCTGTTGGACTTTATCACAGCGGAAGAATTTGCAGCCACTGCTATGCCATGCTTTTTCGCTGAATTTACGCTGTTTGAGCTTGCAATATTGTTCTCAGAGCCGTTGTAGATATTTATTCCGTTCATTCCAACGTTCTCTATGGTATTGTTATCAAGGGTATTCCCTGAGCTGTCAGTAACGGAAGCACCGTTTCTGGCTGAGCCTGAAATGTAGTTATCTGTTATCTTTATATTGTCGCACTCGTTGAGGGTAAGACCATTTTTATCCTTGTAATTAACACCGTCCTGCTTTGTAACGAGAATATTTGATTCGATACTGCAATTTTCAGCATCATTAAGTGCGATAGTGGTTCCGTTGCTCTCGATTCGATTTTCGAGGATCTTTACTCCTGCCACTCTGAAATTATAGTCAGGGATAACACCGTTGTCCTTGACCTCATACCCTGTCAGGCGTATGCCGCTTGTAATGCCATATTCGTCATCACCGCTTACAGAGATAGTGTTAGATGAAATAACAGAGTTTGCGTCGTCCTCAAAGCCGTCAACTGCTTCCTCCATAGAATTCACCACAGGGGGATTGAAATTGTTGTTAGGCAGGCTGGACATTGCCTTGAACTCTATACCGCTTGCGCAGTTTGTGATAGTGTTATTTGTTATGGTACAATTCTTATAATTGTACATTATCATTGCCACATCGTCGAGATTCTCAAAAACGTTGCCCTCAATAAGGATATCTGTATAATAGATACCCAGAGTGGCGGAATGAGAACCAAGACCTCTGCAAATGCCTGAGAAAAGATTATTCTTTATGACCACATTTTCGCATGATGTATCGTCAAAAGGCGCATAGCCTGCAAAAACTCTGCTGTTGTTCATGCAATCAAGCTGAATAGCTTCTTTTTTTCTGTAGCCTGTATATCCTGTAAAAGTACAGTCCTCTACGGTGACGTCAGCCGCACCGCCTATCTCCATATGATGACCGTTCTCGTTATTTTTGACGTGCATATCTTTCAGAAGAATATTTCTGCAATGTGCAAATCTGATATTTGAAAAATCTGCGGTATTTGGCCACTGATCTGTGTTTCCGTTCCAAAGCCCGCCCTCAACGATAACATTTTTAACGCCGTCATAGCCGCCGATACCATTATTATCACACCTGAGCATAGGTCCATAGGAAATGCACCTTTTTATCTCAACGCCCTCTTCACAGTATATCCAAGTATCGCTGTATACCACAAGTGCAGAAGAAATAAGATACGTTCCCTTTGGTATCACGACCTTTGTGAAAATGCCCTGTCCTGAATTTTCCTGTGCAGCGTCAAGTGCCTGCTGTATCTGCTTTCCGGTCATGGCGTTTCCTGTGTTGTCTGCACCAAAGTCATTAACCACGTTATAAGTGACGATCTCCATGCCGTCTGTATCAAAATACGCACCTGTCACAGCCGTATCTGCCGCTTCTGCCACCGATGTTATAACCACCGAGAAGCCCTCGGAAATCACTGTGATAACGAGCAAGAGCGTTGTCAAAAGTGCCGCTATCCGTCTGAAAACGTTTTTTTCACTGATAATTCTGTTACCTTTAATGTTCATTCTGCTGTGTTCTCCTTAAAGTTCGGCTATATTTTTCTTGCCGCTGACAATTATTCGTACAAATAGTATTATAAATCATTTATAAGTATCTGTCAACAAACGCTAAACTTTTCGTGAACACTGCACAAATTTGGCTGTGTATTTTTGGCACAAAAAAAAGCTCCCCTGACGCATAAACGTCAAGAGAGCCTTTAAAGCAAAATATTTTACTGCACTTCCACTTTTTCGCCCATGATAGACCTGATAGCGTGGACACGGCACACCTCTGCACACTTTCCGCAGTTTGTACACTTGTCATAGTCGATAACAGCGTGGTTGTTCTGCACTGTAACGGCACCTGACGGACAGTTTTTCTCGCAAAGCTTACAGCCTATACAGCCGTTAGGACAAACAGACCTTGTCACTCTGCCCACATCTCTTGATGAACAGCAGATATCCACAGCCTGAGAGATCCTTCTCACTGCGATAAGACCATTTGGACAGGCTTTTGCGCAAAGCCCACAGCCCATGCACTTTGCTTTGTCGATAACGGCAATGCCGTCAACGATAGATATTGCCCCCTGAGAGCAGACCTTGATACAATCGCCGTAGCCTAAACAGCCGCTTGTGCAAAGCTTGCTTCCGTCATAAAACCTGTTGCACGCCGCACAGCTCTGAATGCCGTCAAAATCGTATTTATGCGGTGTATGAGAGCAATCTCCCGAACAGCGCACGAAAGCCACCTGTGGCTCTGCTGCAGTCACTTCAACGCCCATTATCTCGGCTATCTTCTTTGCAGCAGCCTCGCCTCCCGGACGGCAAAGGTTACATTCCGCACCCTTGTTCACGATAGCGTCGGCATAGTCTGCACAGCCTGAAAAGCCACAAGCACCACAGTTTGCCTGCGGAAGCGCTTCTGCGATAGCGTCAACACGCTCATCCACCTCAACGGCGAAAACCTTTGAAGCCACCGTCAGCAGAACGCCTGCCAATATGCCCAAAGCGGCAAATATAGCCAAAGGGATCAAATATTCCATATCATTCTCCTCTTTCAGAATTTCAGTTTTTGTTGTGTTTTATTATATTATTATCCATAAAATCAAGGGTCATCTTAATGCGGTTTTTGATATTAACGTCCGCTGTTCCCGAATCGTGATCGACCGCCGTTATGATGCTGTCTGGGTAGAGCTTTTTTATACGCTTTATTATGCCTCTTGCACAGGTGTGGCTCACAAGGCAGCCAAACGGCAACAGCATCACAACACCTTTGCAGCCGTTCTTCAACGCTGAACACATTTCTGCACCGATAAGCCAGCCGTCCCCCATTGTTTCGCCAAGGCAGCCAAAGTTTTCACCGTAGCTTTTCAAGGATCTATAGTCTTCCATAGGCTCGAAACCGTTTTGTACAAGTGCAGAATTCATTTTGCACCAAAGCGTTTTCATATAGGCAATAAGGACTTTTGCTCCCACACCTGCCAAGGTTTTTCTTCCGTAAATGTTATCATCATTTGTACAGGAATCGGCAAGGTACATTATGTATGGAACAAAGCCGCTCATATATATCTGACAACCGAGATCACGGAGGTATTTCTCCGTTTCGCCGTTGCCGAGAGCACAGAATTTTATGTAAAGCTCCCCTGTTACGGCGACCTTTTTGACCGATCTGCTTTTATCACAATTTATTGTAGCAAAGCTTTCGCATATCTTGCGGAATATGACGCACATTGAGATCGGATCGGCTGCTTTGCCATGTTCAAAGAGCCGTGACAGCCTGCTGTTCCATAGGCGGACTTTATCAAGCGTTTCACCCTTTTTTAGTTCATAGGGTGAAAGCTCATTATAAAGATACAAAAGCAAGTCACTGTAATAGATCGCTGCACAAGCCGTCAGCACCATTTTAGGCGTTATGGAAAATCCCCTGTGTTTCTCAACGCCGCTGACATTAAGTGACACCACAGGAACATTTTGCAGACCGGCTTTCAAAAGAGCTTTTCGCAGCAGCATAATGTAATTGCACGCTCTGCACCCTCCTCCTGTTTGAGGCAGCAGCAGGGCTGTTTTTGCGGTGTCATATTTGCCGCTTTTCAATGCACATATGAACTGTCCTATTATGAGGTTGCAGGGAAAGCAGACATCATTATTTGAATATTCCCAGCCTGCGTTTATCATTTGTGACCGACTGTATTCGTTCACCCCGATAACGTCGCACTTATATCCGCCGCTAAGAAATGCATATTTAAGCAGCGGAAAGTGGAAGTCAAGCATTGATGGTATCAATATAGTGTGGGTCTTTTTCATCGGCTTTGTAAATTCAACCCTTGATCGTTTCATATCGATAAATTATTATCAGATTATTCCCGAAAAGCCCATAAAGCTTAGCGAAACGATAGACGCCGCAATGAGCGTTGCAGGTACGCCCTTGAAAGTTTCAGGAAAATCGCAGTTTTCTATCCTTGCTCTTACTCCGCTGAAAAGCAAGAGGGCAAGCGTAAACGCAAGTCCTGTTCCAAGTGCGTTTGTAAGGGACTGAAGAAAATTATAGCCGTTGTCTATGTTTCCGATAGTAACGCCCAGCACCGCACAGTTGGTTGTGATAAGAGGCAGATAAACGCCGAGAGCCTTATAAAGAGGCGGCATCATCTTTTTCATGACTATCTCAACAAGCTGAACGAACATTGCTATAACAAGTATGAATGCCACTGTTTTGAGATACTCTATACCGAAATGCTCAAGCAGTCTGTATACAGGATATGTGATAGCTGTTGCGCATATCATAACGAATATTACCGCTGCGCCCATTCCCACAGATGATTTCATCTGCTTTGATACGCCAAGGAAAGGACATATTCCCATGAACTGAGAAAGCACAACGTTATTTACGAACACACAGCCGATAAGTATAAGTATGTAGCTCATTTTTATGCCTCCTCACTCTCTGTTCTGCACTGACCCTTGCACAAAGCTGCATTAGGACAGCCTGAGCAGGATATCTCCTTTGGCGGCTTCTTGTTCGCTATCTTGTTCACAAGTGCGATAAGACAGCCAAGCACGAAAAATCCGCCTGCCGGCATGATGAACACTGTCATAGGATCGTCGCACAGGAAAGGTATCTTGAAACCGAACCATGAGCCTGTTCCAAGTATCTCTCTTATAGATCCCATTGTGAAAAGTGAAAGTGTAAATCCAAGACCCATTCCAAGTCCGTCAAGTATGGATGGGAATATCTTGTTCTTGCTGGCAAAAGCCTCCGCTCTGCCAAGTATAATACAGTTTACCGTGATAAGGGACAGGAATACGCCTAATGCACTGTAAAGCTCAGGTATATAGCCTTTCATAAGAAACTCGATAAGAGTAACAAAGCCTGCGATTATTACGATAAAGCAAGGCAGTCTTACAGCCTTTGGGATAACGTTTTTCAAAAGGGATATAACAAAGTTTGAGCAGACAAGCACGAACGTTGTGGCAAGTCCCATGCCGATACCGTTTTTCGCCATTGTTGTGACCGCAAGCGTCGGACACATACCAAGAAGCGTAACAAGCGTCGGGTTTTGCTTTATGATACCCTTTGTAAATTCATACAGATTAGAATTTTTCTCAGCCATTGAGTATCTCCTCCTTATGCTCGTCAAAAAGCTTCACAGCCTTTTTGCACGCAGATTTCATTCCCTTTGAAGAATAGGTGGCAGCGGTAACATTGTCGATAGAATTTTCATCAGTGTCAACACCAAAGCCCTTTAGCTTTGAAAGAAAACTATCGTCCTGCACCTTTGTGCCAAGACCCGGAGTTTCGCCTATAGAGAGAAACTCTATCCCCTCGACAGTTCCCTCGCTGTTTATACCGATAAGCAGATGAAGTCCACCCTTTGAATAGCCGTCCTCAGTTATCTCGATAACGCATCTGCCGTTATCTTTATCTGTGATAATGGAGTTCACGCCCTCTGTGTCGAACGTAACAGGCGTCTTGCTGTCACCCTCGCCGTCAAGCATTATCTCATAATCGCCCTTGCCGAATATCTCCTCACAGCCCTTTTTCATATCGTCTGTAAGAACACCTGTATTGTCAACATATGTGGCATTATAGGCAAGCACCAAAAGTCCGCTGACAACTATACATATTATAGTCAGCACCAATGGAGGCATTATTTTATCTTTCATTCAGACTTCGCCTCCTTCTTCTTTGTTATAGCCCCTAAAGGCTTTGTTTTTGTTACCATGTCTATGTATGGTGTAAGGATATTCATGAGCAGTATTGAGAATGAAACGCCCTCAGGATAAGAGCCGAAGAAGCGTATCACACAAGTGATGATACCACAGCCGATACCGAATATCACCTTGCCTGTTTTTGTAACAGGAGTTGTAACATAGTCAGTTGCCATGAAGAATGCACCAAGCATTACGCCGCCTGCAAGTATCTGATAGATACCGTCCTCGCCGCAAAGATATGAGAACACAAAAACTGTGCCGATAAATGCAAGAGGTGTATGTACTGAGATTATCTTCATCATTATAAGGTATATGCCGCCAATGAGCAAAGCCGCCGCAGACACCTCGCCAAGACAGCCGCCTACTTTTCCAAGGAAAAGATCGAGATAATCGGCAGGGGCGGAATGTGCCGCCGCAAGAGGTGTTGCACCTGTTACGATATTGTCAGGGTCATAGAAAGGCACTACCCAGTGTGTCATGTTGCCTGTGAAAGCAAGCATAAGAACTATTCTTCCCACAATAGCAGGGTTGGCAAAATTCTGTCCCAGGCCGCCGAAAAGCTGCTTTACGATTACGATAGCAACGAATGTGCCGATAGCAGCCTGCCAATAAGGCATTGTCACAGGGAGATTGAACGCTAAAAGCATACCGGTCACAAGTGCCGAAACGTCCTTTGTGGAATCAGGTCTTTTCATTATAAGATTGCAAAGCCTTTCCCATATGAGTGCCGTTATCATGCAGAAGCCTGTAAGCATGAGCGCACGTCCGCCGAAAACGTAGGCAGACATTGCAAGCGCAGGGCAAAGCGCCACAAGCACATGGGTCATCACCTTAGAGGTAGAAATATTATCCCTTATCTGAGGTGAAGGGCTGACAAGCATTTTTTCCATATTTTCTTACCTCCTTACGTTCTTATGAAAGCTTTTGCAAGCTGATTTTTCTCTGCAAGATCTCTCTTTGCAGGACAGACGTATGAACACGAACCGCAGTTCATGCAAAGACCCACCTTGAGCTTCATAAGAGCTTCCTTATCTCGCCTGTCATAAGCCTTTTCAAGCTCTGTAGGCATAAGGTTCAGCGGACAAGCAGAGATACATCTTCCGCACTTTATGCAGTTTGTCTGTGTGCATCTGTCCTCGATACCCTTTTTCTTATCAGCCTTTTCACCAAATGCAAGAATGGCGTTTGTGGTCTTTGTCACAGGGGTGTCAAGCTCATAAAGGCACATTCCCATCATAGGACCGCCAAAAAGGGCTTTTCTAACCTTTTCTTTATCACAGTCACCGAATTTCAGTATATCCTCCGCAGAAGTTCCTATAGGTACTTTCACATTGCATGGAGTAGATACCACGTCACCGTCAACAGTTATACGCTTTGATATGAGTGGCATACCTGTTTTGGAATACTCACCGATAAAGCCTGCTGTGGTAACGTTCATTACGATAACGCCCTGATCTGACGGAAGCTGACCCTCGCCAACTACACGTCCCGTGGCGTTGAATATTATCACCTTTTCTGCACCCTGAGGATAGCATGACTTCAGCACCTTTACTTCGATACTTTCATCATCAGCCGACTTTTCACGCATAAGCTTTATAGCCTGTGGCTTGTTGTCCTCGATGCCGATAACGACCTTTTTAAGCCCCAGCATATCACGCACGAGCTTTATTCCGCACATAACATCGTCAGCGTTCTCCATCAACTCACGGTAGTCGCTTGTTATGTAAGGCTCACACTCAGCGGCGTTTATAACAAGGGTATCAACCTTGTATTTGTTCTCGTCAAAGTTGAGCTTTATGTGCGTCGGGAAGCCTGCGCCGCCCATTCCGCAGCAGCCTGACTGCCTTACGGCTTCGCAAAGGCTCGCTTTGTCTGTTATAACAGGCGGCTTTACGTCAGGTGATACCTCCTGCTCTCCGTCGGTGTCGATCTCCACCATTTTGCACACCTTTCCGCCTGCTGTGAGCAGTTCGGATATCGCCGCCACTGTGCCTGACACAGACGAGTGAACAGGACATGACATAAAAGCGTTGCTTTCGCCTATGACCTGTCCCACAAGCACTCTGTCACCCTTGGCAACTGTCGGCTCGCAAGGTGCTCCCATGTGCTGTGACATGGATATCTTCACTCTTGCAGGCAGCGGCATGGCGATAGTTTCGCTGTTTTCCGTCCCCTTTTTGTGGGAAAGAAAAATGCTGTTGAGTTTCATAATTTTCCCCCTTATCATACTTTATGACTATTCAAACCTGAATTTATCATCACTTATACTTATCCTGCTCTTTATACTGTCAGAGCAATAAACTATGCCATTTTCATCAATGGCAATAACTTCTATATCTTCATCACTGAGCCACCTGTCAAGCTCAACGCTTCCGCCAATAAAAATGCAGGTAGACAGAAAATCGGTTTCAATGCCGCTCTGCCCTATCACAGTGACTGAAACAAGGTCTGTTTCGCATGGATAGCCTGTTGTCAGGTCAAAAATATGGCTCCACTTTTTGCCCTGTGCTTCAAAATAACGCTCATATCCACCAGAAGTGGAAACAAATCCACCGCCGCTTGTGAAGCTAAGGCAGGTGTTATCGTTATCAAAAGGGTCTGTGACCGCAACCTTGAAATCTGTTTTATCCGGCTTCTGCCCGTAAAGAAGCGTTGACGAGCCAAAGCTCACCACCGCACAATCGGCTTTTTCGCTATCCAAAAGCTTTTTCACTTCGTCAAGGGCAAAGCCCTTTCCGTCACAGCCCACGTCTATCTGTGTGCCGTTTTCAAGGACACATTCGCTCCCCGAAAGCTTTATATTCTCATATCCCACAGCGGAAAGAGCAGTTTGTATCTCACTTTGCTCAGGCACTCTCGGTTCTTCACCAGTGACGTTCCAAAGTTCCGTCACTGCCCCTGCGGAAATATCCGCTCCGCCGTATTTTTTTGTAAGCTCTATGCTCTTTTCTATAAGCTGTGCAGTTTCCTCAGAAAGCTCAAGCCTGCCGCTCTCATTGAGCCGCGATATCTCCGAGCCTTCCTCATAAGGTGAATAAAGCTTTTCCAAAGCCTTTATCCTGTCCTTCACCTGCTCTGCCTCTCCTCCGTAAACAGCGGCTGTGCATGGGCAATCCATGGCGAAAAAAGTCGCCTCGTCAGGCTTTTTATCTAAGTGCATCAACACCGCTCCGCACACCATAAGAGCCGCCGCACACGTTACCGATACAAACAGCCGCCTTTCAGGCTTTTTCATTTTTATACCTCACTTGAAATTAGTTGAAAAGTGTGTTATAATATCCGAAGTATGATAACATCGGTATCAAAATTCTTATGTGCAAGCGAGCAAAATGTGTTCGCACTCTTTGATAAACTCCCTCAGTTCAGGATTTTTCCCCACTGAAACCTCGAGCCTGTTCACCTTTTTTCCTGCCATACCAAGGATCCTGTCAAGGTCTTCAGGCTGAGCAGAAAGATATTTTACACAGCGTTCCATGGTTTCCTCAGTGTCAAGCTCAAAAAGCTTGTGGGAGTTGTGAGGATTTTCAGAGTAAAGCTTTCTCAAAAGCATATAGGTGCATATTTTCACCGCCATGTCCGTCTGAGTTTCAAGACCCTTTATGCCGCTGTCTTTTATAAGCTCCCTCAGCAGCTCGCTTCCCTCGTCCGGACAGCCTAACGCAGAGTTTTTTTCTCTGACCTTGACTAAACCGAACACATCTTCATAGGAAGCGCCGTAAAGCTTTATAAGAGCAATGATGATATTGACGTTCTGCTTTTTGCCGTGTTCAACGGCTGATATGCAAGACTGGCTGGTGCCGACTGCTCTAGCCGCACAGCTTTGTGTATAGCCGCTTTCTATCCTTGCGGCGGTAAGCTTCTCACCTATCCTGAGAGTCAGCTCATCTTTGCTGTCATTGCTCATGTAATATCTCCCATATATAAAATCATATTGGTTTTTCAACCATTATTCTATTATACTATAAATTTATGTATTTGTAAATATAAAATCTATAAAATGACGTATTTAAGTGAAAAAAATTTGTGCAGGTTTTAAAGCACTTATCATAAAAGAAAAAGAAAGCAGGTATTTTAAATATGAAAGGCTACAGAATAGCATTTATCCGTCACGGAATGACGCAGGCAAATCTTGACGGACGTTATATCGGTACTACCGACTTGCCGCTGTGCAGAGAGGGTGCTGACCAGCTTTATGAAAAGATAGAAAAGTATGATTACCCTTCGGTGCAGAAGGTCTACACCTCGCCTTTAAAAAGGTGCAAACAGACTATATCTATACTCCAGCCTAACAGACTTGTGGCTGAGATGCCCGAGCTTCGTGAAATGGACTTCGGCAAGTTTGAGAACAAGACCGCTGATGAGCTTATGAATGACCCTGATTATGAGCAGTTCATAAAAGGAGGACTTGACAATCCTCCGCCGAACGGCGAATCAACAAGAGAGGTCATAAACCGCTGTTATGAAGCTCTGAACATCATCATTTCCGATATGATGTACGAGGGTCTTACAAATGTTGCGGTATGCACCCACGGAGGTCTTATAATGAATATGCTGGCAGGCTTCGGCGTTCCGAAAAGGAAGCCTATGGACTACGCCTGTGATTTCGGCGAGGGCTTTGAAGTCATGGTGACAGCTTCCATGTGGCAGCGTTCAAACGCTTTCGAGGTAATAGGAACATATCCGCCAAAATATGAGGAAATGCCTGATTACACTGTTGAGGATTATTATACCGACTAAGAGGATAAGTAAACAGTAAAAACAGAAACGAGGGGGGAAAAGGCTTGACAAACAAAGAGATAAAACTATCGGCAAGAAAAAATATAAGCCAGAACATGGGAAACTGCGTATCGCTCACGGCATTTTTGTTTGCGGTGTTTGTATTTCTTGGTCTGTGCGAGCTTGCCCTTTTTATGCTTTTCAAACGCATCGGCTGGGAGTATTTTTTCTCGTGGCAGGGAATAAAAGATCATGTTTCCGTAAGACTATTCTGGTTTCTTGACCTCATTGTCATTATACCTTTTGCAGCTTTTGAAATGTGGACTGTCCGCAGATTTTTTGTTGATATTGCAAGAGCAGACAGCTATGTGGGATCGAGGCAGTATATAAACTCACATTCTTATGTATATTATTCCCACACCATGTTTTCTTCCATTATAATTAATTCACTGAAATTATTTTCCGCAGTACCTTTCGCTATCTCAACCTACAGCGTGTATTATTGGGGCTGGGTATGCAAGCTCAGCGAGCTTACCTCCGCAGGTCTTCTTTGTTTCATGTTCTCACTGGGTCTGTCTGTTGTGTTTTTCGGACTTATGGTGCATTACTGGATATCCCTTGCCCTTGCGCCATATATAATGACTCTAAACCCACGCACCAACATTTTTGACGCCTGCGATCTTTCTGTAAGGCTCATGGACGGTCAGCATGGCAGATATATCTCGTTCCTGCTGAGCTTTGTTATGTATATCCCCGCACTTCTGTTAGTATATCCTGTTTTTATCATCTATCCATATTTCAGACTAAGCTATATAGTGTTTTTGCAGGATATAATGGGAAGCTACTGGCAGGACAAAATGCCGTCAATGATAAAGCGCTGGAGGAAATACAGCAAATGACTGTGACAATAACAAAAGAAGAAAATGAAAAAGCCCTTGAATGTGTACTGCGTTCAAGGGGCTTTTCAAAAAGGCTCATAACAAGGCTCAAACGCACTGAAAACGGCATGACAAGAAAGGGCGTCCTTATCCGCACTGTTGACCTTGTATATGAAAATGACATCATCATGATAAACGAGGGTGACGGTGAATCTCTTGACCCTAATCCTGACCTGAAAGCTGATATCCTCTATGAGGACAGCGAGGTGGTGGTGTTCTCAAAGCCGCCTTTTATGCCCTGCCACCCGTCAATAAAGCATCGTGACGATACGCTGGGAAATCTTTTTGCCGCACTTTATCCAAGCCTCGCTTTTAGACCTGTCAACCGCCTTGACCGCAACACGAGCGGCTGTGTGCTTGTGGCAAAAAGTCAGCGAAGCGCCGCAATGCTCCAAAAAAGCTTTGAAAAGACCTATGTTGGAATAATAAAAGACCTGCCCCACTGCGGCGGGCGTATCTGTGCGCCTATCGCAAGGGAGCAGGAAACTATAATAAAACGCTGTGTGAGGGCTGACGGACAATATTCCGCAACGGATTATCTTGTACGCAAAAGGCTGGGAGATCTTTCTCTTGTGGACTTCTTTCTTGAAACCGGTAGAACGCACCAAATAAGAGTACACTCGGCTTTTATGGGCTATCCTCTCCTTGGTGATGACCTTTATGGTGAGGCAAGCCCTCTTATAAGCCGTCAGGCTCTCCACTGCGAGAAAATGACTTTTCAAAGCCCTGAAAACGGCAGGATAGTGACTGTTACCGCACCGCTTCCCGAGGATATGCTCTGTCTTATGACACCCGACAGGTGATATCCGTTTCAAGCTCCACCGAGCCTAGCACTTCATCAAGGCGGTCGGCATACTTTAGATAGCTTTGCGGATATTTGTGACGGAAAAGCCGCCACACATCAAAAATATCCGTCCTGTTCTCATACAGTGCTTTGTTCCACACCCCTGTGATGTTTTCTTCAAGGCGCTGTTTCACAAGTGCCGCCACCTGGTCTGAGCTTTTCTCGTCACGGATATCAAGAGAAGTGTGTGCAAGAACAGTGAGCTTCAATCTGCATACGAGCCTGCCGTTCTCGTTATCAAGCTTCAGGCTGTGGCTGTCAGAGGTTATCCTAACGTCCATGGGGCTTCCATTATATTCGATCATATCAGAATACTGCTCTGCCTTTCCCGTGAGCCACAGACAGCCTGATGCGTCAGCGTGGGAAAGATAGCTCTCAAGCACCGTACCTTTTCGTATAAGGGCGGTATTTTTTATTTCCAAAAGCGGCTCCTGCTGTTCCGCTGACTTTTCCTCATGGCTCTCCGCAAAATCTCCCAGCGGTTGTTTGATAGAGATAACTGGCATAGCGATATACTGCGGTGATCTTATGCAGGAAAGCAGATCGATAAGGCGGCACTCCACCGTTATGCCGTTTCTCACACCCATTTTTATGACCTGTGTGAAGTTTTCTGAGGACATCGTTCCCCTTGTTAGCTGAACGTTCATAAGCTCCTCTGCGGTATTTTCCGCCAAGCAAAGCTCCACTCCAAGAAAAACATTTTTGTCCTTTATAGCAAAAGAGAACAGCTCCTCCGGAGATGAAAGATCTATATTTTTATTAAAGCATATTATTTGAAGATGGCCAAAAAAGATCTCCCTGCCTATCTGATACTGACAGCCCTCAATGGCGTCTCGGATACTCCTGCCTTTGCAATTGACAGTCTGTATATTGGACTGGCTCACATCGAGAGGAGTGTCAGAACCCATACTCTGGGTCTTAAAGACCTGCAATGACACATTGTATTCCCCGTTTTCATAGTCAACGCCCATGGCGTGGCAAAGAACACGCTCCTCAATATCCACCTGCCTGCCGAAAGAAGAAAACAACAGCGTCACTGCTGCGATAAAAAGCACAACAACTACCTGTATCTTACGCTTTTTCATCAGATCTCGCCCCCTTTTTCACAAATATCAGGCATAGAAGCGGTATTACGCCTCCGAGAAATATGAGTGGGATAGGGCTGAGCCCTGCGTATGCGATGCTCTCCCACTTGTGAGGCAAAAGCCAAAAAAGCGTTGCCGCCGCAGGAATCGCCGCTGTTATTATCACGCCCGATCCAGAACCAAGCTTAGGAAAAACATATCTCAGGCATCTGCCTGAACAATGGAAATATACTCCCAGCTTATATACCGAGAGCATTACCCACACGCCCATAACAGCGGCGTCATAGCGTTCTATTATGGCAGTGCGTGAAAATGCCGCAAGTGCGAAGAATGGCAGTTTTGCAAGAAGAGTGTAATCTCCAAGTATCATTGTGATAAAGCCTAAGACTATTTCAACAAGGGCAAGCCTTGTGAGCAGAAAATACACAGACGTTTTTGCTGCATTGCCCTTTGTTGAGGGTAAAAGAAAAACTATCACTGCAAGATAAGAGCTTCTTGCAAGCTCGCTGACAGCAGAATGAAAAATGCCTTTTCCAACGTTTCTTTCCGCAAGGTGAAAATCAACGAATGTGAAATCTTCAAGAGAGCTTATAACAAGGATGGATGTCACAAAGAGAAAAAGTACAAAAAGCACTGTCCCCGTTTTTCCTATGACCCCAAGGCCTGACATTGCAACATATATCCCGCAGGCGGCAACGCTGAGAACTATCATGAGCCGTGGTATATAATCGGAAAAATAATAATCCATAAAATAGGTGAAGGTGCCGATAACATAAAATGACACTGTAAGAAAATATGCAAGATACAATGTACAAACTCCCCTGCCTGCCCACTTTGAACGACTCACCACAAGGGTGCATGGGTCATCATTAGGAAAGCGCTTGTGGAAAGCCGCCATACCGCATATCATAACTATCTGAAAAACTGTAGACAGCACTGTTCCAAGCATAAGCTCCAAGGCGTTTGCGGTGCTTTCAGGGAGAAATGTCATCATTGAAAAGGCTCTTGTACAGATAAGCATTGCAAAAAACTGCATTGGCGTAAGCTTTTTCATTGGCTTCCCCCCTTTTCGTCAAGCTTGTATTCTTTAATGGTGCTGTGAGTTTTCTCATATGACCGAAAGCTCCGCCTTGAAATAACGTCCTTTATACCCTTTGAGAAAAATGGCGTAACAGGCGCGGTGTAAGATACTGCAAGGTCGTCCATGGAGTTTATATTTATCATCAAAAGCACAGTGCAAAGTGCAATGCCATAAAGCCCCGAGCCGCCGCCCACCAGGATATACACTAGCCTTAATATAGCCGTCTGCTGATAAAGGCTCGGTATAACGAACGATGATGTTGTGGTTATCCCCACCACTATAAGCAGAGGGGCGGACACAAGTCCGCTTTTTACGGCAGCGTCGCCTATGATAAGACCGCCCACTATAGAAACAGTGCTTCCCACAGGCTTTGGAAGCCGCAAGCCTGCTTCTTTCATTATCTCAAATAGAAGCATTAGCACAAGTACCTCCACTGTCAACGGATAAGGGGTTGACTCCTCTGAAACTGCAAGATTCAGAAGAAGCTTCAATGTGAAGACCTCAGGGTGAAAGCTCGCCAGTGCAACATACAGACCCGGAAAAGCCACCGCTAGAAAGAACGCAATATATTTCAGCCACCGCATAAAGGTGACGTAAAAAGGCTTTTCCGTAAAATCGTCCATGGTCTGAAAATTTTCCGCAAAAAGCGATGGGCAGATAAGCACAAATGGCGTGCCGTCCACAAAAACACATATCCTGCCCTGATTTAGCCTTGTGCATATCATATCAGGTCTTTCGGAATAAGCCATTTGTGAAAACACTGACGAACCGAAGCCTTCGTCGATAAAAGGTTCGATATATCCGCTTGTGAGAACAGTATCGAGCTTTATGCCTTTGAGCTGTTTTCTCAGCCTGTCCACAGCGTCTGAGCTTGCCCGGTCGCTCATGTAGACCATGCACACGTCGGTGGAAGAACGCTTTCCTATCTGCATCATCTCAAACCGCAGCGATGGTGTTTTCATTCGTCGGCGCACAAGAGAAATATTAGTTCTTATTGTTTCCGTAAAAGAATCCTGTGCGCACATTATAGTCTGCTCGCTTGCAGGCTCAGAAACCGACCGCTTGTCGTAACCCTGGATACCGTAAACAACAGCCTTTGAAAGCCCCTCCACAAATATGACCGCAAAGCCCGAAAACAAAAACTGTATGACGTCACCATAATTAAAGACCGTTTTTCTCTCGGCGGCAAGCAGGCTTTCTTTTGTCAGGAAGTCGAATACCTGCTCTGCATTGCCCTTTGACTTTCGTGCAGAAAGCTCCATTATAGGTCTGAAAATAAGCTCTGACATTGCGCTCGTTGAGATCATTCCCTCTATGGATACCAACGCACAGCTTACGGAGCATATCTTCACATTCATTATGTTAAGATCCATTGAATTGCCTGTTATGGTGCGAAGGGAAGTCATGGCGGCGTCAATGGTCTTATCTATCTCAGCGTTTTTGTAGTTTCTGAAATCGGGTGTATTCATTTTGTTTCTCCTACATGAAATTTTGTTGTATTTATTATCTGCGGCTGTTATCAGAATATTCTGCATTAAAGCTGCAAAAAATAGCTTTGACCATATTGGAGGAAAACAAAATGCTGATAGTTTTTTTCAGAGCCGTTATACTTTATATACTCATTGTCATAAGCATACGCCTTATGGGCAAAAGGCAGATAGGCGAATTACAGCCCTCGGAGCTTGTTATAACGCTTCTGCTTTCAAACATCGCCACCCTGCCTATCGAGGATATGACTATACCGATGTCAATGGGCATAGTGCCTATATTCACGCTGGTGTGCCTTGACGTTATACTCTCTCACTGCTCGCTTAAATTCAGAGGGCTTAGAAAGCTCATATGCGGCTCTCCGAAAATAGTCGTGTCCCGTGGGATCATAGATCAAAAACAGCTCAAAGACCTGCGTTTTTCTGCAGACGATCTTTTGGAGTCCCTAAGAAGCATGGGTATATTCGATATAAACGAGGTACAGCTTGCGGTGGTGGAAACAACAGGCAAGATATCGGTCTATCAGAAAGCACAGTTTCGACCTGTGAACAATGACGGAATGGGCATAAAAGGATCTCAGACCGACCCTCCACAGCTCGTTGTCGACAACGGAAGGATAATATACTCCGCCCTTGGTCTTATCGGCAAGGACGAAAAGTGGCTCATGAAAAAGCTAGGAGAAAAGGGTATGCCCCTGAAAGATGTTTACATCTGCACCGCCGACCCCTCAGGGCAGATAGTTGCCATAAGAAAAGACAAGGGCAAGAAAAAAGTATAAAGGAGCAAGCTCAATGAAAAGATTGACCGCCTGCATTATTATCCTCACTGTCATAGCCGCCATGTCAGTGTTCTCCGTATTTGCGGTAAAAAAAGAAAACGATAAGTTCATAAGCCTTGTGAACGCCGCTGAAAACAGCTACAGAAATGATGACAGCGACACAGCCCAACGGCTCGAAGAACTCGAAAATGCTTGGAATAAATATTATGTAAGAATATCATATATAGCACAATCCTGCACACTTGATGATATCTCCTATGCAGTGGCAAAGCTCCCAGCCCTATTGGAAAAGGGCTCTGAGGAATTCTTGTCAGAGTGCGAGAGCATACGCTCATGGACAGAGAAGATATACCACACTCAGTATCCCCATTTATATTCGGTTTTTTAATGTAGAAAAATTGTGTCTAAAACGTTATCAAAGTGTATGATTTTTTCTTGCGTTATTGTACAAATCTACAAAAATCATACAGAACAAGGCGGTTTCAACGAGTTTTTCTTGACTTTTCTTTCTGCTAATATTATACTTAGAATGTATGAATAGGATAAAAAATTTTATCCTGTTTAGAAAAGAAGTATCAATGGAGGTATGAAATGAACACTATCAAGTTTTGTGCTAAGTGCGGAGCGCCAATAGGTCCAGAAGAAAAATTCTGTGGCGGCTGCGGTGCGTCTATCGCCGAAATGGAAGCCGAAGCAGGCATTTCCACACAGCAGGCAGCACCTGCTCAGGCACCCGTTCAGCAGGCTCAGCCTGTACAGCAGCAGGCTCCTCAGTATGACCAGCAGTATGCACAACCAGCAAACAACTACGCTCAGGCAGCAGCTCCTGCGGCTGCAAAGCCAAATCCTTTTGCTAAGCTTGGCGAATGGGTAAAGGGTCACAAGAAGATAACACTTATCGCCGCTGCAGCTCTTATCGTTGTTATCGTTGCGATCATCATTCTGTGCAACATTCTTAAATATCAGGTGATCGACGCAAAGGATCTTTTCAAGTTTGAATTTAAGGGCATTGACGGCTGTGGCTATGTTGAGGCAGAACTTAACTGCTATGACAAGAGCTACTATTCAATGGCAGACGCTACAAGCGCTCTCGGCGACCTTGCTGACGAGACAGATCTCGACCTTGGCGACCTTGATGATCTTTCCGACTATGCAAGCTCGTCTGACAAGTCATCAAAGGTAAGCAAGTATTTTGCACTTGACAAGAAAACTCTTACAAAAGCATTTAACAAAGCTGATGATTTTACAGAAGCTAAGAAGATGAGAAATGCCCTTCTCAAAACAAATAGCGATGGCGAGTATAAGCTGAAGATCACTTTTGATAAGAAAGCAAACAAGAATCTTAAAAACGGTGACAAGGTAAAATGCACCGTAAAATACAACGAGGATTCTCTCAAGGACAAGAACATAAAGCTAAAGAACACTGAGTTTGAGGTAACTGTAAAGGATCTTAAAAATGGTGAGGAGATCGACTTCTTCAAGGGCGTTGAGGTCAAGTTCTCAGGCTTTGACGGCAACGGCTCTGCTGACGTTTCATATGACTCAGCATATCCATTTATCTACTATGATTATGACTACAAGTCAAATCTGAAAAACGGCGACAAGTACACTGTTACAGCTAACATAGACATTTATGGTGCAGAAGAAAGCGGTGACATGACTTGGTTTGAATATGACGACAAGTATTATACATACAAGACAGCCGACGTTAAGGACGGCAAGGTAACAAAGGATTTCACTGTTGAGGGTCTTGAAAAAACTCAGGAGATCGACCCGTTCGAGGGACTTGAATTTGAATGCTCAGGCGGTGTTCCATTTGTAAAGCCTTACTCAGTAAAGAGCGAGTCTATCCCTGCTGCTCTTAAGGACAATGTTTCTTATTCAGTATCATGCGATGATTATATTGGCATCGGCGGCACATTCAAGGTAACTTGCAGCCCTTATTCCTCACTTGCAAGAAACGGTATAACACTTTCCGGCAAAACTGAAACAAACGATTGGGGCGACACTGTTTATGTTAAGGAAATAACAGTTGACGAAACATTCCCTGCATATGTAACAGCTGACAAAGGTAAGGCTGCTATGGACAGCTATCAGTCATATATCGACGACAAGATCGAAGACATGAGAAAGGATATAAAGGGTCATTACGCTCCATATCCTGCTGACTTTGACGGCAAGGTAACATCTATCGAGTCTTTTGATTACGTTGACACTTATGTTGCATTCACAAACAAGAAGAATTATGATTCTTGGGAGAACACAAATGCACTCTACAATCTTTACAAGATAACTGTAAAGACAGATAAGGAGAAAAAGGCAGTTTCATTCTATGCTTCGATCTACTGCTCAAATATCGTTGCAACAGGTGAAACATTTACTGAAGAGCCTTACTTCTCAACATCTTACTACAACAAAGAAGCAGATTTCAAGAAGAAGGTAATTGAAGCCGAGGGTTACACAACAACTAAGGCTGGTGCGGCTTCAAAGCCTGCAACTGACGATTCTTCATCGGCTGCAGCAAGCGAAGCAACAACCACTACCACAACAACAGCAAAGACCGATTCTTCTGTAGCAGAAACAACTACATCTGCAAAGGATAAGGCAACAACTACGACTCTTGTTCCATAAGAGTTAAATAGAGAGAAACACGCCGCGGAAATTTTCTGCGGCGTGTGTTTTTATGTCCTGACAACTCTTGAAAACCTTGTCAAAATGTGATATAATATTTGTTATGATAATAAAAAGCAGCTCCGAAGAACCGGAGCTGCTTTATGAAACGATCGTTATTTAAGGCACTGTGAACCATTTTCAAAAAGCACTTTGTTGAGCTTTGCCACATCATAGCCTTTGTTTATTGCGTCAATGAGTATGCAATCACGGGTGTTTTTAGGATAAAGCTGAGCTTCACCCGCAAGAGTCAGAAGTCGCTGAACGGTATCAACATCAAGCTTCATAGCAAGTGCGATAGCGATTATCTTATCCTTGCTTGGAAGTCTTGCTCCTGCAAAAATCTGATACCCATATATTTGATTTAGCTGGGATATTCTTATGACCTCTATCTTTGTCATCTTTTTCTTTTTCACAAGCTCACAAAGATAACGTGCAAAATCCTGTCTGTCAAGAGAATCCTTATTGTTGCTTAGAAAACTGTTGATATCATCGCTTCCATTTAGCTCCTCCATAAGCTGTGTTGTTTTTTTCATGTCACCAGTTCCTTCCTATAATAATTTATTTTTTACATTTTTACATTGGAGATGAGAAATATGTCACAAAAAAGCTTATATGATTTTGAAACAGAACAGATCGACAAAATGTTCGACTGCAAAAACTATCTATTTAAAAACAGCAAGCACGAAAAAGTCATTTTAGAGAGTGACACAGGTGTAAAAATGGTGCGGCACATTATCTATAAGCCTGCTGACGTTTCTGTATATCAAAGGCTCGCATTGATAAATAATCCATATCTTTGCCGTATCTACGAGATCTCCGAAAGCACTGAAGCGTATACTATCTATGAAGAATTCTGCGACGGCATGACTCTTACGGATTATGCAAACGGCGAAACACTAGCAGAACACGACGCCCTGAACATTACCTGCTCCATATGCCAGGGATTGTATGCTCTTCACAACAGCGGCATCGTTCACCGTGATATAAAGCCTGATAATATTATAATATGTGACGACAATAATGTCAAGATTATAGATTTTGATATTTCTAAAATTTATAAATCTAATCAACGCTCTGACACCCAGACTTTGGGAACTGTAGGCTTTGCCGCACCTGAACAATTCGGTATGCAGCAATCTGACGCAAGAACAGATCTCTATTCTCTGGCAGTGCTTCTGAACGTTCTTTTGACAGGTGAACACCCGTCGGTCAAAATGTGCGAAAACAAGAAAATTCTGAAAGTCATAAAGAAATGCCTTTCTATCAATCCAGACGACAGATATAGCTCTGCGGAAGAGCTGTACAATGTGCTTAATAAGATCAGGAGAAAACTAAAATATGAAAAAATGTCCTAATTGCGGAAGAGTTCTTCATGACGATTCCATTTTCTGCTTCGGCTGCATGAGCGAAATAAACAAGAGGCAAGAAATAGTTCTCGCTACCCCCAAAAAAGTGTTTTTAAAAGCAAAAATAACCACACCAATAATCGCTGTGGCATTAGTATCCGCAACTGTTTTCGGGGTGTATACTTACAATAACAATAGTGATAAGACCACGGCTGTGAAAAAAAGCACACCTCGATCTACTGCCACTGTCACCACAAATACACCTGTGACAACTACTCTGCCTCCCGTCACCACTGTCATGACTACTACCACAAAAAAGCGTGAGCCTGACAAGGCTGCCCTTGCGTCAGATATTGCAGAAGGGGCGGCATTAGCAGAGTCAAAAGCCGTCGCAGTCACCACCACTACCACTACAGAAAAAGTGACCGAGCCTGTGACAGAGCCTGAGATACAGCAGGATATACCGCAGGAAAACACAGAAGATACTCAGCAGAACGAGCCTGTCGAGCCTGAATATTACTCCCCTGATGGTGCAAGTCAGATGACCCTTGACCTGCTCGATTATGTAAATCCTCTCCGTGAGAAATATGGTCTGAAACCACTCCGTGCAAGCGGACAGCTTGATGAATGTCTGCAAAAGAGCCTGTATAAAATGGACGACTACTGCCAAGGCATTGGCAACGTATACGAACATCTCTCTGAGGTCGGTCTGCCTAACAACAGCAAAATACGACAATTCACAGCAAACAACAGCTGTGTTTCAGACTATGACGAGGCATACACAGAGCTTTTTACTTGGTTAAAAAATAATGCAAGCTTCGGTTTCTCTTACGGTGACAATCTGATCAACGGCTTGGAAGATTACACATATCTTGGTGTTTGCTTTTTCCATGATGATATAGTTCAGGAAAGAAAAGACCATATGTGGAATGACCCAGATAATGGTGAATACGAATCTATGCCGCTATATCAATGCTATGTTTATGTTATGAAATAAGCCGACAATATCCGACTTGAATATTTTATGCGATTGTGATATAATAAAGGCAACACAAAACGTAAAAAACAAATTACAAAAAAGAGGATATTTATGAATAATCAGACTAATAACGAGAGTTTATCCCAAGGCACTAATAGCCAGCCTGACGAATACAGCGCTTATCGTGATGAAGAATACGAAAGAATGCGCATTGAAATGGAAAAACGCCGTGCCGAAAGGCGCGCAAGAGAACACAGGCGTGTTATGAAAAACCGTATCATTGCCATAGCAATTCTTTTGGTGATAATTTTTGTGATAGTGAAAGCCTGTGGTGGAAAGTCAGACAACAAGCCTGCTGCTGATTCATCATCACAGACCGAAAGCACAAAGCAGGCGGAAGCAAAGACCACCACCAAAAAGAAAACCTCCGACAACAGCAAAGCAGAAGAAACAAAGCATAAGATAGAGCAGTCAAACGGCATGACCTTTGTTGACGGCATTCTTATAGTAAACAAGACCTACTCCCTGCCATCAGATTATGCACCGGGCGTAAGCACAATTGCACAGAACGCCTTTGACGAAATGGCAGCTGCAGCGGCTCAGGACGGCATAACGCTCTTTGTAAATTCAAGCTATCGTTCATATCAGGATCAGGAATCTCTTTATAACTCCTATGCCGCAGAACGTGGCACAGAAGCCGCAGACGAAGTATCTTCCCGTCCGGGACATTCAGAACATCAGACGGGTCTGACCTTTGATGTTAACACCACCGAGGACAGCTTTGCAGGCACTCCTGAGGCAAACTGGCTCGCCGAGCATTGTGCTGAGTACGGCTTTATTATCCGCTACCCTGAGGGAAAAGAGGATAAAACAGGATATGTGTATGAGCCGTGGCATATTCGCTATCTTGGCAAGGAAAAAGCCGAAGCTGTCACAAAGAGCGGTCTTTGCCTTGAAGAATATCTTGGTGTCACCTCTGATTACAAATATGCCGAAGATCAGAACTGTTCAAGCCTGAACGCTTCCGACACACAATCAAGTCAGGCGGACGGCTACACAGACGGCTATTATCAGGACAACACAAATTATGATTATCAATACTGATACAAACACAAAGCGGACAGCCACAGGAAAGTGGTTGTCCGCTATTCTTTACTTTGTCATACGGGACGTCGAGAACGCCGTCCCCTACAGCCAAATATCCATTACTTGTTTTCTGAGCTTTCTGTGCTATCGGAGCTTTCCAAACTGCTGTCATCATAGTGGACAGGCTCAGTTGTAAGACCCTTATCTCCTGCCTCTACGGCTTTCTCAGTCATATCGTCAACTATGCGTTTGAAAACTTTGAACGCCTTATCATAATTCTCCTGCATAGTTTCCTTAGAGTCGCCCAAAGTCTTAACTGGTGTTCTCATTGAAAGGTGGATATCATTCGGCATATTCTCGAAGTTAAGCTCCTTTGCCATGACCTCCATGTTCCAGCTCATGCCCATATCATCAACATACTTGTTGTTCGGAAATTCCTTTGGCAACTCAGGAGTCATTATTGACTTGAACTCCTCGTCAGTGTTTGAGTCTGTTATAACAAGTATAGACTCGCCCCCCTGAAGCTGTGCCAAGAACTTAGTGCTGTTCACGTTCTGTTGCTGATAATCGTCGCTGTGAGAATTTAGCGGAATCATAATGACCTCAACATGGACATAACCATTGCCGTCAAGATCGTCCGTGTATTTTTCAAAGAACTCCTCCAGTTCCTCCTGACGTGTTTCCAAGCCGTTATTTGCGATCATAAGCACTGTCATGTCAGCCTTTTCTCGCCTTGCAGCGTCAATAAAGATAAATGCCGCCACCGCTATGATAAATATTGTAAAGATTATCCACACCTTGTTGTGATAAAAGAAATTCTGCACCTTTTCAAAGCCATGAAGCTCTCTTATCTGGTCATGCTCTTCCTTTATGGAAGACTCGCTTTCATCGATAACTCCGCTTTTGAGCTTCATAAGCTCGATACGCTCCTGAGCAAGCCTGCGTTCACGTTCCTTTTCTTCCTGACGTTCACGCTCACGTCTTTCAGCTTCCGCCTGCTCTAAAACCTGCCTTTCACGCTCCTCAGCCTCACGCCTTTGCTGAGCCAGCGTGCGCTCATACTCTGCGTCATCAGCGTCCTCCAACAGACCCTGACCCTCCAGACTTTTGTCGAGCTTTGATATATTAATGTCCTTTTCGTCTTTTTTTGACATATCACTGCCGTCCTTTGCGAGATATTTTATATCATATTAGTATAAACCAATAATATTAACTCCGTATTAACAAAAAAGAGATAGCATTTTCATGAAAAATGTCTATATACAATTAAAGATAAAATGTGTATAATATACATAAATCAAATAAATTAAGTTGTGATAATAACATTTTAGTGGAAAGAGGAGAGATAGCAATGCTTGAAAAGATCATACAGAAAAACACAGAAAAATCAGAGATATCCGAACAGCTAAAAGGGCTGAGAGAACAGCTCACCCTGCTTGAAAACAAAATAAAGATCGCAGAAGTGCCTGTTATAATCACATTTGACGGCTGGTCTGCCGCAGGCAAAGGCTCGATGATAGCAAAGCTCATACGCTCTCTTGACCCACGTTTTTACAAGGTGGTTTCCTATCGTGCACCGAATGAGCAGGAAAAGCGTATGCCATGGCTGTGGCGTTATTGGCAAAGCCTGCCGAAAAAGGGTGAGTTTCTTATCCTCGACCGAAGCTGGTATCGTGACACTGTGAACGCCTTTATGTATGGTGAGATAGACAAGGAAACAAGGGACACACGCCTTGAAGATATCTGCACCTTTGAAAGGCAGCTTACAGATGACGGATATGTAATCGTGAAAATTTTCCTGCACATTACCGAAGATGAGCAGAAAAAGCGTATCGAAAAGCTGGAGAACTCCTCTGTTACAAGCTGGCGTGTGGAAAGCCACGATATAAAGAACATGGAAAAATACGATAAGTTTTTCCGCAGATATGACAAAATGCTTGAAAGCACAAACACGGCATTTGCTCCGTGGACTTGCGTTGGGGCAAATGAACGTGCCTCTGCTGAGCTTGAAATGTTGACAGCGGTCACAAAGGCAGTAAGCACTGCAGTTTCCGCCAAGGAGAAGAGCGAGCATTATATTCCCGAACCACAGTTCGACACCTGCGGATACAATTATCCTGAATATAAAACTATTGAAATGCCTACTCTTGCAGAAGTGGATATGAACAAGTCCCTTGACGAAGCGGAATATGAGAAAAAGCTGAAAAAATATCAGGACAAGCTTTTCAAGCTGCAAAATCTCTGCTATCAGAAGAAGATACCTGTTATAATATGCTATGAAGGCTGGGATGCAGCAGGAAAAGGCGGAAATATCAAGCGCATTGCGGCTGCCCTTGATCCAAGGGGCTATGAAGTTCACCCTATCGCTGCACCCGAACCGTCAGAGCTTGCAAGGCACTATCTATGGCGTTTCTGGACACGTCTTGAAAAGAATGGTCACTTTACTATCTTTGACCGCACATGGTATGGCAGAGTAATGGTCGAGCCTATCGAAAAGCTCACCCCCGAAGAACGTGTGAACATGGCTTATCGTGAGATAAACGAGTTTGAAAGCCAGCTTCATGATTGGGGCGCAGAGATAATAAAATTCTGGGTGAATGTAGATAAAGACGAACAGCTCCGCCGTTTTAACGAGCGTGAGAACACGCCTGAAAAGCGTTGGAAGATAACCGATGAGGATTGGCGCAACCGTGAAAAGTGGGACACCTATGAGAAATATGTTGACCGCATGATAACACTTACCTCCACAGATATAGCACCATGGACGATACTTGAGGGCAACGATAAAAAATACGCCCGCATAAAAGCACTGAAAACTATTGTGAAACGCCTTGAAAAGCGTTTGGAAAAAGAAGATAAATAAAAAAAAGCGGCGAAGCGTAATGCTCCGCCGTCTTTTATTTGCCGTCAGATCAGCATCCGCAGCCGCCGCAACCATTGTCGCAGCCACAACCACCGCAGCCGTTTCCACAACCGCCACAGCCATTTCCGCAACCGCCGCAGCCACAGCAGAATATGAGAATAAGGATAATGATCCACCAACAACCGCCAAATCCACAACCGTTCATAAATGAAATCTCCTTTTTTATTAAGATTTATAAAGCTGAAGCTTTGCTCCGTTGCTTTATATTACAGTTTATGACGCAGAGAAAAATGTGTTACAAAAAAATCTGCAAGGAGAATTTGTCCTGTGCATAAGAATATAAAAGCGATAAAAATGCGAGAATAACAAGACGCAAAACTGTCAAGAATGTAGCTAAGACAAAGCTTTGTCTTAAACATTTTAAGGGGTGAATTTTATGAACGAACAGTTTTTTGATAGCGACAGCTTTACACCAAGGGCAAGAGAGCTTGTGAAAAATGCCGTCACTCTGGCAGGAAGCTGGGGGCATACTTATATCGGCACTGAGCATATCCTGCTCTCTGCCGCCTATGAGGAGGACTCCACAGCCTGTGCAGTGCTTCTGCGCCACGAGGTCACGGCTCAAAGGATAGAGGAGCAGATAGAATACATCATAGGCAGAGGCACGCCATGCCGTCTTACGAAAAATGACATCACTCCTAACGCTGCCGCTGTTTTAAAAGGCGCAAAAAGGCTGTGCGAGAGCATGGGTGGCGGTATCGCAGGAACGGAATACATTCTTGCTATGATACTCCGCCGCAGCGATTGCTGTGCCTTTGAGATATTGCAGCAGTTAGGGGTGAACTGCAACAAGATGTACAACGATTGCTCATTGTCAGGCAACGAGCCTAATATTTTTTCAGACAGAAATTATCCAAAGCTAAAGACCCTTGAACGCTACGGCAGAGAGCTTACACGCAAAAGCGAGTGCGAAAAATTCGACCCCTGCATAGGCAGAGAAGCTGAAACAGAACGTATCATGGAGATACTCTGCCGCCGCACAAAGAACAATCCCTGCCTTGTAGGTGAGGCAGGTGTGGGAAAGACCGCTGTTGTGGAGGGGCTTGCGAGAAAGATAATGCTTGGAGAAGTGCCGTCTGCGTTGTCCTCAAAGCGGATCTTCTCCCTTGATATAACTGCCCTCCTTGCAGGAGCAAAATATCGTGGTGACTTTGAGGAGCGATTGAAAAGCTGTATGGACGAAGCCGCAAAGGCTGGAAATGTGATACTTTTCATTGATGAGCTTCACAACATAATGGGTGCAGGAGCGGCAGAGGGTGCAATAGACGCTGCAAATATCCTGAAACCACAGCTTGCAAGGGGCGGTCTACAGCTCATAGGCGCAACGACTTTTGAGGAATACCGCAAAAATATTGAAAAAGACTCAGCTATGGAGCGACGCTTTCAGAAAGTGAAGATAGATGAGCCTGATCAAAGCCAGACCTGCCGTATCCTCAGCGGTCTTATAGACAAATATGAACAGCACCACAGCGTTGACATCTCCCCTGACCTTATCCCATATGCAGTTAAGCTTGCCGCAAGGTATGTCACCGACAGATTTTTTCCTGACAAAGCAATTGATATTCTTGACGAAGCCTGTGCCTGTGCGGTCATAGAGCAAAGTGAAAATAATTCTGGTGAGAAAATATCAGACGCTTTCAACGATTATGTGAAAGGCAAGCTCACCCGTGACGAATATCTCACCGCCATAACAGAGTGCCGTCCAAAGCGCATACCACTTGAAAAAAGGCACATTGACAGCGTTATTTCATCGCTCACAGGCATAAACTGCGCCGATATCGGACAGGACGAAGCCGCAAGGCTCACAGGGCTTGAAGATAAGCTAAGCGAAAGCATTGTGGGACAGCAGACGGCTATAAAGTCACTCTGCTCTGCCGTCCGCCGCTGTCGTGCAGGACTAAAGGGCAGCGACCGCCCCATGGGAAGCTTTATTTTCTTAGGGTCAACGGGAGTGGGCAAGAGCCAGCTTGCAAAAGATCTTGCCAAAACGCTTTTTGGCAGAGATAACGCCATTGTAAAGCTTGATATGTCAGAATACATGGAACGCCACAGCGTTTCAAAGCTCATAGGCTCGCCCCCTGGATATGTAGGCTTTGACGAGGGTGGCAGGCTTACCGAACAAATTCGCCGCAAGCCCTACTGTGTGCTTCTTCTTGACGAAATAGAAAAGGCTCACCCTGACATCTACAATCTGCTTTTGCAGATACTAGAGGACGGCTGTCTTACCGACTCCGCTGGCAGGACAGTTTCTTTCTCCAATGTCCTTATAATAATGACCTCGAATATCGGCGTGAAAAAGCTTGCCGAAACCAAGACCGTGGGCTTTTCAAACAGCAAGTCAAATGGCGAAGCCAAGAAAAAAGCCATGCTCTCAGAGCTTAAAAGCTTTATGTCTCCCGAGCTTTTAGGCAGGATAGATGAGGTGATAGTTTTTAACGACCTTACCCTTTCCGATATGGAAAACATTACACGCCTTGAAATATCCGCTCTTGAAAAAAGGCTCTCCGAACTTGGCTGTACACTCGCCTGTCAGCCAGAGGTCTACCATTTTATCGCAAAGCAGGCACTTTCAAAAAGCGGCTCTGCACGAGAGATACGCCACATAATTACCGCCCTCATAGAAAATCGCATAAGCGATATGCTTATCTCCTCCGCCTGCCGTGACTTTTCTGTTTGCGTATCTGAAAACACCTTAACTGTCGCACAGCACCGCAAACAGCTGTGTTCATAGAAATTTTACAAAGTATAGTTGAGGGATATTTTACAAAAGCCCGCCCATATGTTATAATATTTTTATATTGTTGCCCAAGCGGCAAAAGGAGGATAAAAATGTCTGACAGAAAATACAAGCTATATTCCGACTCCACCTGCGATCTGTCGGAGGATATATTAAAAAATATGGACGTGACGCTTCTGGAATTATCTTTTGAGGTAAACGGTGTTGTAAAGAGCAAGAATGACATGACGCTGCCTGAATTTTATTCCCAAATGCGAAACGGAGCAGTAACGAAAACATCGCAAATAGGGATCTCCGACTATGAACAGGCTTTTGAAAAGGAACTTGCCGCAGGCTATGACGTGCTTTATCTTGGATTTTCGTCAGGTCTTAGCGGAAGCTTCAACACTTCCTGCATTGCAAGAGATAGCGTAATGGAAAAATACCCAGAAGGCAAGATAATCTGCATAGACTCCCTCTGTGCTTCAACAGGCGAGGGCCTTTTGCTCATAAAGGCTGACGAAAAGAAAAAGCAGGGTCTTTCCATTGACGAGCTTGCCCAGTGGATCACTGACAACAGGCTTCACCTATGCCATGTTTTCACAGTTGATGACCTGAAATATCTCCACCGAGGTGGCAGAGTATCAAAGACCGCCGCCATAGCAGGCTCTATTCTTGGCATTAAACCGCTTCTCCACGTTGACAACGAGGGACATCTTATCCCAGTTGGAAAGATACGAGGCAGAAAGCAATCCATTGAAAAGCTTGTTGATATGATGTGCGAACGCATGGGAAATTGGGATAATTCCACAGTAGCCGTCTGCCATGGCGACTGCCTTTCAGACGCAGAATATGCAGCCGACCTTATGCGAAAAAAGCTTGGCAAGAAGACCACTGTGCATATCTGCTACACAGGTGCTGTTATAGGCTCACACTCAGGACCTGGAACTCTCGCTCTGTTCTTTATGGGCGACCAGCGATAAAAATACAATACAAAAGCGGACGAAGCCCGAAAACTTCGTCCGCTATTTTTATATGCGATATCAAAGACCCTTTGCCTTTTTCAAAGTTATACCATTATCTCCAAGCGGGATAGCGTGGTCAAGTCCAACGAACTTGCCTCCCTCCTGCCAAAGAACTTCCTTGACAAAATCATACTTTTCCTCGTCCCATGTAACAAAATCGTCCTTTACAAGTCCGCCCGTGTCACCTGAGTTTGCATTGAAGCACCAGAAAGTGTGATTTACATGATTGTCCTTTATGAGCTTTCTCATGTAGGTCATCCAAGTTAGGTTAGGCTCTGTCATAAAGCCGCCCCACTCGCCTATAAGAAGCGGTGCGATATCCTGCTCCTGAATGTAGAACCAGTTGTCTTTCCAGCAATCTTTCATAAGGCTCTTGTATGTGTAGTCCCCCTCGAACCAAGGCTGCTGATAAACTGTCGGACCATAGTCGTGCGGCGAGTAAACAAGCTTATCCTGATATTTGCCAAGGTCGATAGGATAGTCCTTTACGCCCCTGAGATTTCCGCCCCACCAGTTGAAATAGTAATCATCACTGTTGGTGGAGGAATAATCGCCGTTTTTCTTGATGTTCTTAGGGTATATTTCGATACCCTCGACCATTATAAGCACATTAGGATTTTTCGCAAGCACCTTGCTCGCTGCCGTTTCAGCCACATACTTCCAGTTGTTTGCGTCCTTTGAATCATTCCATATTGCCGCAGCGTCACCCTCGTTAGGCTTGCCATGAGGCTCGTTTTTCAGGTCAAATGCAACGATAGTGTCATTGTCCTTATATCTGTCGGCAAGCCACTCCAAAGCATGGTAATAGTCCTTTACAGTGACCTTGTCGGTATACCACAGATTTACAGTATGACCGCTGGCATTGGTTTCCGCTGAATGGATATCAGGCATTACTTTAAGACCGTTTTCCTCCGCAAGCTTGAGAAAATAATCAAATATCTCAAGGCTGTTCATAGAGTTCAGCTCTTCATTGTATGCGTTATTGTAGTTCGCCTTTGGATATTCACCCTCCGACCACTGGTTGATAAGCTCCGCTGACATAGGCACTCTTATAAGATTGAAACCGTGGTCTGCAATAGCCTCCACCGATGTCACAAGCTCGCTGTTCCAAAGTCCGTCAAAGGTGTTAGTGCCTGTGTTGTAGCCAAACCAGTTCACGCCCGTGAGCCAAACCTCTTTGCCGTCCTTATCAAGTATCTTGCTTCCGTCTGTGTGAAGCCAATCATCACCCTGTTTAGCCTTTGAGGTACGCTTTAGAAGCTTTTTAACGTCCTTTTCCGTGACCTTTTTATCATTATTCTGATTATTGTTGTTATTGTTATTATTCTGTGATACCTTGCCCTTTTTAACAGTACACTCCACACCGTTTAGCTTTGCAGACTTAACATTGAGCTTTGTTCCAGTTCCGATATTACAGCCGATAGAGGTCGAACCGCCCTTTGCGATCTCGCCATTGTAATCAACATTCGTGACCGTGAGTTTGTTGCCCTTGACCTTAAAGTTGCCGTTCCAGCCGTCACAGCTTTTGAGTTGGTCTATTTCAAGCTCCAGCGTCCACTCCTTGAGGGCTTCATCGGAGTTGTTCTCAATGCCTATCTCCATGCCCGTCATGACCTTGTCGCCGTCCTGCCAACTGTTGTCCCCTGAATAGGAGATGATAAAGCCCTTTTCCTTTTTATCGTCCTTGCTTTCCTGAGAGCTTTCTTCCTCATCATCAGGCTCGTCCTCGCTTTCATCAGCCACAGAGTCCTCCTCACTGGTGTCATCGGTTTCTGAAGCCACCGCAGAACCGCTCTCCGCCTTTGAAGCCGAGCTGTCCACGTCTTTTTTGCCTGATGTTGCCACCAGTATCAGTGCAATAACAAGCCCCACTATAACAGCGCCCATGCCTGCAAAAGCGATGATAAGCTTTTTGTTTATGCCCTTTTTGCCCACATTCTCCTGCTGGCTGTTTACGTCTTTTTTCTCATCACTCATAAGCTTTCCCCTTTATTTTTGATTTTTACATATTTATAAGACCGCCGAGTATTACGCCCGACGGTCGAACTTTCTTTTTTTGGCGACTTATTTTACTGACTGGAGTTTCTCGCTAAGGAACTTCTCCTCAAACTTGTCTGACGGCATAGGTCTGCCGAAATAATAGCCTTGTATAACGTCAGTTTCCAGATCTCTCAGGATATCGAACTGCACCTGTTCCTCAACGCCCTCTGCGCAAACTGCTATATGCAGGTCGTGAGAAAGATTAACTATCATTTTAACAAACACCGCAGTGTCAGGATTTTTTGCAATATCATCAATAAACGACTTGTCTATTTTAATGGTATTCAGCGGCATTTCCTTTATGCAGTTAAGCGAAGAATATCCCGTTCCGAAATCGTCCAGTGCTATCTTCACGCCCTTGTCTGTTATATGCTTCAAAAGCTCCTTCATCTTTTCCATATCATGGATAGCAAGACTTTCTGTGACCTCAAAACATATCTTATCAGGGGGTGCGCCTGTTTCGTCAAAAAGTGTGTCTATCTTGTCAAGGAAATCAGGCTCAATTATCTGACCTACAGACAGATTGATGTTCATTCTCAAATCAAGCCCTGCGTCAGCCCACTTTTTGCACTGTCTGCCTGCGATCCTTATTATGTTCTCGCCCAAGAAATTGATATAGCCAAGTCTTTCCGCCATAGGGATAAATTCGGCAGGGGAAACCTGACCGAACTCAGGTGGATTCCACCTCATAAGCGCTTCACAGCCCACAAGCTTCTTTTCAGAGCTGCTGAATATAGGCTGATAATACGCCGTGAAATGTGCAAAGCCATTTGTGATATCCTTGTGCATGAGCCTTTCAAGTTCGATCTGCCTTGAAAGTATCCTGCCGATAGTTTCGTTATAATTTATAGTGCAATTCTTGCCCTGCTTTTTCGCATATGAAATGGCAAGGTCGATCCTTTTAAGAACTGTGTTTACAGTATCGTCAAGCTTTGGGAACTTTGCAACGCCCATTGAACAAGTGCAATAGCAAGTGCTGTTAGCTATCTGCCACTCTGTGTTGAACTTATCATGTATGATCTTGCATATCTCGTCGATCTCGGCCTGATCCTGATCTCTCAGAAGCACAACGAACTCATCGCTGCCAAATCTAAAAACGCTCAGCTTTTTATTCTTCTGGGCAAAATCCTCAAAGAATTTACCTATCTCTTTAAGAAGTCGGTCACCATTATTGTGACCATAGCTGTCATTTATGTTTTTGAAATTATCAAGGTCAATGAGCATAACAGTGCTGTTCTCATCGCTTTCAATAATGCCCTGTATACTCTTATCAAGACTTAATCTGTTAGGAAGACCTGTGAGATTATCGTAAAAGACCTGCTTTTCGATGACCCTCTCATAATTTATCTTTTCTGAGATATCATTAAGTGTGCAAAGTCTGATAGTTCTGCCGTCATGCCATTTTATGAGTTTTTCCGACACGTTGAACCATTTGTTCATGATCTCGGAATAATAATCTCCTCCAAAAAGCAGTCCTTCCTTATGAGCAGGAAGCTCACACCAAGTCTTGCTGAAAACGTCACTTTCCTTTTTGCCGACCAGTTTCCCCAAATACTGTTCAAAGCTCTTGCTGGCAAAAACTATCTCACCACTGTCCTGTGCCACTGCAAGCACATAGGAATTCATATTATCCATAACGTCAGTAAGCGTGCGAGTAGTGCTTTCAGCATGTTCAGCCGCTCTCCTAGTATGGAGCATACCAGAAAGTATATATGTCAGACGTGAGGCTAGCTGTATCTCCTCAGGTGACCATACTCTCTCAGGATCAGAGGACAAAAGATTGAAATATGCAACATACTTATTGGTGTCCTTGACAGCACAAGTGAGTGAACAAGGATACACCACACCACGCAGGGATATTTCCTCCGCATCTCCATTCGGATGAGCCTTATCCGCAACGTGGATACCAGTTTGCATAAGTGCTTTTTTCATTGCATTGTATCTATTTCTATTAAATTCTTTATCAAAAGAAAATACAGTATATTTATGTGTATCAGCGATCAATTCATAACTCAAAGGTTCTGAGTTTTCATAGCCTGAAACTGTTACCGTAGCCGCATTGACATAAAGTGCAGAGCAAATACTTTCAAGAAAATTCTTGCACACATTATCAAATCTGTCATCGCTTTCAAGTATTTTCAAAAAGCTCTCGAACTTTTCGTTATAGGTCTTAGCTGGTATTTCCATACAAACAGCCCTCCTCTGCTTATATAAATACGTCTAGCATCATTATAACATATTTTCCGTAAAATCACAAGGGGAATTATAGAAATTTATTTATAATGCACAAAACAAATGACCAAATTTATATATTATTAAAAAACAAGCCCCGTAGTTAAGCTTAAAAAAGTTTAACTGACGGAGCAAATGTGACCGAACCGATAAGCCGAGTTTTGTCGAGTGCGATAATCTATCTGGACTGTACGTCGCCGCACAGCTCTAGCCACCTATAGCCCCAAGTCTGACGAGCAGCCATTGACTTGCAAGCTACCATTGGTGTTGCATCGGATAAGGTTTACATAGCAATGACGTCTCCGCCATTCTGGTGGGCTTTTACCCCACCTTTCCACCCTTACCAACAAAAGTTGGCGGTATATTTCTGTTGCACTGGCTCTAAGGTCACCCTCGGCTGACGTTATCAGCTATCCTGCTCTATGATGCTCGGACTTTCCTCATAAACCTAGAACGTTTACGCTATCGCATAGCTCGCTCACACTATGATTATATCACATGAATGACGAAATGTCAAATAAAAGCCTGCATAGACAGTGAGCATTCTTAAAAATCATGCAAAACGTCTCAAACATATTTACAATTTACAAAAAATGTGATAGAATTAAAATAACCAAATCAAGGGAGCGTAAAAAATGAGAACTTGTCCTCACTGTGGCAGCGAGCTTCACGATGATTCTACTTTCTGCTTTGCCTGTATGTCCATCGTCAACGAGCGTAAAGAATTACTTATAAAGGTAAACACGTCACGCAAAAGAACCATACCAATGGTTTGTGTTGCAGTCGCTATCATAGCCGCATCGTCAGTGTTTGCCGTTGTCAGCAAGAAAAACAATGCCGTAGAAACTAAAACACCTGAGCCTGCAAAAGCTGTGACAACTTCTGCCACTGTAACGACCATACCGCAGACAACGACTGCCGCCACAACAACTGTACCTACTACCACCACCGCACCTGCACCAACGGCAGATGAGATAGACATAATTTCAGGCGGTATTAGGCAGGCTTCCACAGGCACAGCAGGAACTACTACCACTACAACAACCTTGCCTGAAGAAACTCAGCCTGAAGAAAATAATGGTGAAAATCAGCCTGATGAAAATAACGTTCAGCAGGAGGATAACACAGCTCCAGCCGAGCCCGAGCCGTCATATTATTCCGAGGACGGAGCAGAAGAAATGACTATCTACTATCTTAAATATATAAACAATATCCGTGAAAGCTATGGTCTTAAACCATTCAGGGCTTGCGGTCAGCTAGACAAAGCAGTGCTTGACAGTTTGCATGCAGAAAAAGATACAGCTACTACAACTCATATCGAATTAACATCTGACCCATATTCTGAACTTGCAAATGTTGGTTTGCCGTTGAACAGTGAGATAACATTTGTTTATGGCTGGGGCTTTCACTATGATGAAGGGCAAGACCCATTAAAAAAATGTCTTGAAGCCTTACATCAAGACTTTCCAAATGACAATTTCAATGATAATGACCTTGCGCATGGCATGAATGATTATACCTATCTTTCAGTAGTCTACTATCCCGACCCACTTATGGATAAGAATGCCAAAGAAACTGCAAACGAATGGTGTCCATATGACGGACAAAGATATGGGATAAGGATATATGCAATGAAATAATGCACGGCAAAATTCGCTATATAGAAAGGAGCGTAAAAAATGAGAACTTGTCCTCTATGTGGGAAGTGAGGGCGAGATCGATACTTGGAATGAAATAACATTGGATAAGCTAAAAAGCAACATCAGCGACGTTGGACTTCCCTCAGACAGTGAATTTATAAGGGTAAGCTATGTAAAGACTGGATTACAAATATTTCGGCTGCGCAATATATGATATGTGTCGTAGTCAGCTAAAACCTAACGGTGATTATTCATCCACTTCCGAATACGTCTGCGAAATTTGGCTAATGAAATAAGCAAAATTAAAGTTTACAAATCATCTTATAATTAGCCTTGATATATTGTTTACAATTCACAAAAATTATGCTAAAATAAACGTATGCTTTTAAGCTCTTAGCTTTATCAGTAAATAATATAACAAGGAAAAAACATCTATGAAGTTCAATATCAAAAAGGTCGCAGCCGCATTTTTAAGTGTGGCAATGCTCACCACAGGCTCGGCTCAGCTTTCTGTTTTTGCACAGCAGACGCTTAAATACGAAGCCGAAAACGGTACTTTGGGCGGTTCTGCCTATATCCAAACAGACAGCTCCGCATCAGGCTCTAGGTCAGTTAGTTTTTCAGACTCAAGCTGCACATGGTCACAGACTGTTACAGTCAGCGAAAGCGGATACTACAAAATAAAGCTTTACAGCCGCGGGGAAGGCTCGAATAAGATAAACAACCTTTCTGTAAACGGCTCAAATGCAGGCACTTTCAGCAGTGCAAACGGCTCTGCCTATAAAGAGTCCACAGTGAATGGTATTTATCTCAAAAAGGGTCAGAACACTGTCAAAATAACAATGTCGTGGGGATATTTTACTCTCGACTACATAACCATTGAAAAAATGAGCTCTTCAAATGCCTACACTGCCGCTGAAAATCTCGTTGACCCATACGCTTCACAAAGCACACAGCGCCTTTACAGCTATATGAAAGACGTTTACGGCAAAAAGGTCATAACAGGACAGTATTGCGACGGTGGTCTTAACGGCACTGAGTTCAAAGCTATAAAGTCCGCCACTGGTCAGACCCCTGCTATGTTGGGTCTTGACTTTATGCGCTATACTCCATGCCGTGTCCAGAATGGTGACACCTCCGACGCTGTCGAAAAGGCTATCGAGTTCTCACGGGCAGGTGGAATAGTAACATTCTGCTGGCATTGGAACGTCCCTGACAAATATCTTCTCTCAGGTACAGACGGCGGAAATCCACGTTGGTGGGGTGGTTTTTACACCAAAAACGTTGACCGCTCAAAGTTCTCGCTTACCAAAATAATGAACGGCTCAGACCCTAAGGGCTACAACACTCTTATGAGCGACGTTGACGAGATTGCCAAACAACTCAAACGTCTTTCTGACGCAGACGTTCCGGTACTGTTCAGACCGCTCCACGAGGCAAGCGGTGGTTGGTTCTGGTGGGGTGCAGATGGCTCGGAAGCCTACAAAAAGCTTTGGCAGGCAATATATGACAAGCTCACGAATGAATACAAGCTTGACAATATCATATGGGTATGGAATGGTCAGGCGGCAAATTGGTATCCTGGCGACGAATATGTTGACATAATCGGAGAGGATATCTACCCAGGCACAAGAGATTATTCAGCCCAAAGCTCAAAATATCTTGAAGCCACAGACTATTCACCAAACGGAAAAATAGTTGCCCTTACAGAAAACGGCTGTCTTTTCGACCTTGACAAAGCCTTTGATGCAAACACCGCATGGTCATATTTCGGCACATGGAGCGGTGAGTTTTGCATATCAAGCTCTGAGAAATATACCGAGAAAAGTATGTGGCAAAAGGTCTATAACAGCGACTATGCTGTGACACTTTCAAGTCTGCCCGACCTGAAAAGCTATCCTATCAGCAGTGACAATACACAGATAACTCTTGACTCCACGTCAAAAGAAGTCACATACGGCGACAGCGTTACCCTAAAAGCCAGCGTGACCTCAGGCACTCCTCAGACAGTAACATGGAAAAGCTCCAACACAGCCGTTGCCACAGTAAAAGACGGCATTGTGACCGCCACGGGCAAAGGCACAGCAAAGATAACAGCCTCCCTGCCTAACGGAAGGTCTGCCGTCTGCACTGTAAAGGTCACCACAAAAAAGCTTCCAACATCAGGCTATTCCTATGCAAGCACTGCACAGTATACAGGCAGTGCAATTATTCCGACAGTTACTGTTAAGGACGGAAGCAAAATTCTCCGTCAGAACATCGACTATCGTGTGATAGTCACGAACAATGTTAAAATCGGTCACGCTAACATCACTATCTCAGGCATGGGCAACTACTACGGCAGTTATTCCGCAGGCTTTGACATTATCCCTGCCAAGCAGACCATACAAAAGCTTGAAACAAGATACAAAGGCTTCTTTGTGGATTGGGCACAGAAAGGCTCTGCCACAGGCTATGACATTCAGTATTCCACCAGTGCAAACATGAGCGGTGCGGCTTCCAAACACCTCACTGCCAACAAGCCAGATAACCTGACAATAAGTGGTCTGACAGCCGATAAGACATACTACGTCCGTGTGCGTTCCTACACAAACGTTGGAAGCAAGACTTATTATGGTCCATGGTCTGACATAAAAAGCATAAAGACCGCAAAATATGATATCACAAAAGCTTCCGTTTCTGGCATTTCCACCAAGGCATACACAGGCAAGGCTATAACGCAGAACATTACTGTGAAATACAACGGCACTGCCCTGAAAAACGGAACTGATTACACAACTTCCTACTCAAACAACAAAAAAATCGGCAAGGCAATTGTCAAGATAACAGGCAAAGGCAAATATGGTGGCATTATCAAGAAGACCTTTACCATAAACCCTGCCAAGCAGGAGATACAGAAGCTTACGTCTAAATCCAAAGCATTTTTCGTGGATTGGGCGCAGAAAGGCTCTGCAACGGGCTATGAGATACAGTATGCAACTAACTCCAAGTTTACAAACGCAAAGAAAGTCACCATAACAAACAACAAGACCGACAAGACCACAATCTCCAAACTTAGCGGCAAAAAGAAATATTACGTTCGTGTCCGTTCCTACACGACAGTGAACGGCACAAAATATTACGGTGCATGGTCGGTTTCAAAGAGCGTGACTACCAAAAAATAAAGAAAAAGTGATTATCCATAGCAAAATAGAGGTCTGGCTCAAACGTCAGACCTCTATTATTTTTTATTCGCACACAAAAACACCCCGTATCATAAGACACGGGGTGAAATTATTGTTATCTATTCAGATATCCTAAACTTTGCAAAAATTACTTCTTCTGTGCAATAGCAGCCTGAGCAGCAGCTCACCTGCACGAGATTTTATGACAATTTCACCGTTTAAACCAAGTAAATTTATCAACCAGTATGTAAAGTGACAGCTTTCGCCGTCACCAATCGTAAACTCAGCAGAGTTTTTTCTGCCTGTGAGCGTACAACGTATTTTTTCACTTTTCTCCTCGCCGAGATTGATTATCCATTCAAAATTTGTATTGTCAACCGGCGTAATTCTCGATACCAATTTGCTAATAATTTCATCGTTGATGTGACCGTTGTCAGCAGAAAGTAATCATATATTATCATCACCGTTTCCGCCTGCTACGGATTGATCACATAGGTTGAGCCGACTCGGTCGTACCCAAGAATATTTCCGTTCCCGTATAGCACACCGTTCTCGCGGCTGATATATTGTCCCGCATGAACTCGCTCAGAAATTTTTCTGCTCTCGTCCTGTGCAAGAGTAGCCATAAGCGTAAGTCTGAGTTCTCCGTCACCGTCCATTGTCCAGATGTCGTCCTCAACAAAGTAAACCTCAATACCCAAGTTCTTTAGCTCACGAGTAAACGTCAGCGTGTCAACCGTATTTCGTGCGAATCGACATACCTCTCTTGTAACTATAAGATCGAATTTTCCTTGCCGTGCGTCCTCGATCATTTGCAGGAACGATGGTATTTTCTTAGTCTGCGTTCCCGTAATTCCTTCGTCAATGTATTTGTCGATAACGTTCCAGTTATTATGCTGTTTTGCTTGATTGTCATACCATTGAAGCTGATTATCCAGAGCGGAGATCTGAGCCTCGTGCTCCGTTGATACTCGTCCGTAAAACACAACCGTTCGCTGTCTGTTCCTTTCCTGCTTTAATGTTGTGTACATTCAGTCACCTGTCCTTTCAAAGTCATGCACTTTTCTTCTGCTTTTGATTACTATAATTTCTGATGATGTTAAGGTATGTAGGCTGATTTATCAAGTCCTTTTCAAAGAGAATTTCGATCATCAGCCTTACCTCATACTCAAATTCGATCTTCAATAAGTTACCTCCGTACTACAATTTTACTATTTTTTCAGCCGCAATGTAATCACCAACTGCAACCAAATTTTTCTCTTTACTTGTAGCAGTATCAATAAAAATCACATACCGTTTTCTTGGCACCTCTGATTTAATCTCTTTGATACTGCACAGCATCCTCGCAATCGATAATTCCATTGATCTTCCGTACTTCGTTTACGCACATAGCGTGTAGACTTTGCAACGAGTATGCAATTTTTAGCCGTAATGCAATCATCAAATAAGATACTATTTGCATTTTTTCAATTACATATTTGAGAAAAGGCCGTTGCACAGATTTTTAGTCTGTACAACGGTCAATTAAAATAACTTACATTATGCTGATAGTATTCAATAGTTTATCATAATTATCATCAAAAACAAAAATATAATCTCCGCAGGATTCAAATGTGTATGAACCGCTGCTTTTTATTTCATCTGCAGGCTGCTCGGCTGTGATCTCCCATTTATCAAACGAATATATTAAATACTCTCCGTTATAATAGGTAATCGCCTTTTCATCATCTACATATAGTATCCGCTCAAAAGTCCGTGTGCAGTGCCGAAAGGATTTTGTGCAGTCGTCGGTATTTATAATGTATAAACAATCGTTTTCATGCTTTGACATTTCGCAGGAAGTTGCCGTAGGTCCTCCGTCTCTTGTGATTGAACGTGATGTAGTTCGTTGAGCAACAGATATGATATATTTGTCATTGGATACATAGGGCATATTTTCAAAAAATCCTTGAGCATAATCACGAATATCAAGATTATTATAGCAATGTTCTTGACAATTGACAAATGAATATTCATACAATGTTCTAAATCGGAATGACGATTCGGTGTAAATTATTCGATCCTGTTGATAAAGCAATAAATTGACTCTTCCATTAGAACTGATCATATTTTGCCTATTTGAATCGACAGCAAAATAGGAATCATTATAGTTATCTGAATCCATATCAAAATATAAACACTCCCCATATTCACAGCTATATTTATACAGCTTAAAATACGAATTTTCTGATTCAAATACAAAAAATAGTCTACCGAAATTTGTTCTGTATGACCTCCGTTATATAATTGATATATTTTAATTCCGTCAGATGACACAAGGAAAAGTACATTGTCATTGATAAAAAAATCCTTTGTATAATCAGGTATTGAATAACTTTTTACTACTTTGCCTGATGAATTTATAACTTTAAGATTGTCTTTGGTACTGTTATCAATTACCCAGAGTAAATCGCCGAATGATTTTACAAATGCATATTTATCGCTTGTCTGATATATGCTTTTTTTGATTATCTAAATTATATATATTTCCATCTTGAATTTTATAATAATTATTGTTTAAACATACGACCTTTGAGTGTTCATTATACAAACCGGATACCTTAATTTGTATATCGGGATAATAAAAATAGCATCTGTAAACAATAACAACCAATATTATTATGACTACCAAAATTGAAATCATAATATATTTGAGTTTTATTTTCATCAAAACCACCCGTAATCACTTTAGTATATATCCTACTCTAAATAATTCATCTGATGTGTTAGTGATCTCATTAACACTACCTATATCAGTTGAACTATTCATATTGCATTTTTCATTAAACAAATCTATTCTTCCGTTAGTATTCATTACCCCTGAAAAGGTATGAATTTGTAAATCCATTATTCCAAAATTATATGCCATAATCAAAACGTCATTTTGTGAGCATATTCCCACATCGACATACAAATCTCATATTATCTCTCCTATAAATTGTATATTTTTAGTAGCTGCATATTCCGCATACAACATTCAAAATTGCCGAAAACAGGGCGTTTGTGACCTCGGTGTATTGGTGCTGGGGGATATTTTTATCCTCGCATATCGCCGCAACTTCGTCGTTCCAGCTTCCCATTCCTGCGAAAACGCAGGCGGACAAAGCGCCGTTCAGCACGTTGTCAAGGCGGTCGGTATCATTCAAAAGACGGTGGGCTTCTTGAAAATCTTCTTCAAAGCCGTGATAGCCGATAGTATCGCAAAGCTTTTGTGCGCTTTGTATCGCATTTTTCAGATCGAATATACATTGTTTGATATCGGGACTGCTTGGGCAGACTTTGTAAAAAAGCGCTTTTTTCACTCCGCTTATCTCACGGTATGTTACATACCAATGGGTGTCTTGCCAAACTCTTTTGATCGTCCAAATGCTCTGTTTGCTTTTGAATTTTGTTTCAAGAAAGCAAATCTTATCAAACTCAAATGCGCTTTCGGGCAAGGCAAGTTGATCGCCGTTTCGGGCTATCGAAACGCCCTGCAAACCACGGCTTTTAAGTTTTTGACAAAAATGTGCAGGGGAAAATATCGTCTCGCCGTCAGCAAAAATAAACCTGGTCTTGTAAAGGTCATCGCAGGCAGGCGAGGGTGTGTTCGTGCTGTTTGTGCAGGACGTTTTTATGATATCGTAAATTTGTATCTCGAAATTTAAAAGCTGTTTCAATGTTGTTCTCCGAGGGCAAAGTTTGTGTTATGATCTTAAACGACTATTCTTCCGGCTTATAAACTTTTACAACCTTATTCTCTTTAAATAAATATATTC